>Ga0209541_10000100_pt1 | contig 148808 bp, 180 predicted proteins | sample RifCSPlowO2_01_FD_184027 | JGI IMG/M metagenome (GOLD analysis project Ga0209541, IMG submission 184027) | Groundwater microbial communities from Rifle, Colorado - Rifle CSP2_plank lowO2_0.1 (SPAdes) (version 2) | ecosystem: Environmental > Aquatic > Deep subsurface > Groundwater | place... | reverse complement strand
TAGCAAAGATAAGCAACTTTATTATTTTTGTAGAGTTTATAATTTCCTGGATTTAAATATCCTCCTTGAGGCAGCATTATGTCTATTGCTTGAAAACTTGCATCTTTTACACATTTCTCAATATAAGCTTGAGGCTCTAAAATAGAAGGGGTAATTCCAGGAATATTAATTTTCTCTCTTAATATAAAAAACAAAGCAATTATTGCTAGCAAAACTACAGCTATAATTATCCATAAGCTAACTTGACTTTTTTTACCTATCATTTTTCCTCTTTTTATTCTCATTTTTCTTTCCTTTTTTCCTTTTTTTATACAGCTTTAACTACAATTGAACATCCATCAGGTTTATTTTCCCACAAATCCTTGCATTTAATATAATAAGTTCTTCCTATTTCATAATCATAACTATGCTCTTTTTGATTTCCTATCATTTCAGTAGAATTTTCCCAGACAAAATTGCAGTTCTTGTTGCTGAAAACACATTTTGAATTTTCATCAGTAATAACCTTAAGATCAAGATTCTGTTCATAAACTCTTATTACTTTAGGAGCAATATCATCTATTTTTACCTCAAACCAGCCCTTTCCTTCTGCTTTATTTCCAGCTATATCCTCACATTTAACATAAACATCATAAATTCCTTTTAATAAAGAACTAAACTCTTGTTTATGAGTAGAAGAGCCAGTATCTAAGAAAAAATAAAAATTAGAGTTATCAAAACTATACTTGCATAAAGACTTGCCAGATTCAGCTCCTCCTGAAGTTTTTACTTGCAAGATTACACTTGCAGGCTCAACACCAGAAATTATTTCTTTTTCTGGCTCAATTTTATCTATTTTTAATTCTGATGCACTTTCTCCTAAACTTAAAACATAACTTTCTGTCATAACATTTCTTTTCTCTGGTTTATCAGAAAACCAAGGCTGATCTTTGCATCTTACATAATATTTCATCTCATTAGTCTTTGAAATAACAGAACCACACAACCAGCCATCATTAGTAACTTCACTTAATTTATTACTACAAGCCATAATATTCTCCATGCTTTCATAATTTTTATCTTCTAAACTGTATTTGCATTCAACAGGCTCATTTAACCATATTTTCAAATCACTTGTATCCTGTCCAAAAGCAAAATAACCATATTTTCCTGGCTGACTTTTCAAAATTTCTGGCTCTTTCTTATCAACAGGATCTACGCAAGTTTCAATATCATAAGAAGCAGAATTTCCATATGCATCTTTGCATTTGATATTAAAAATTTTGTTTTGCCTTAAAATTTCAAATAACTCGTTAATATCGTTTTGAGTTAATTCATAATCTTCCTCTAAAGCCAAATCAAAATAAACAGCTTCAATTGTAGGCAAGTTAATAGTAAAATTATGGTTGTATAGATAATAATTTCCTATGCTTGAAGTTTTGTTTCCAGAACCATACTCGCATATTGCTGGCTCGTTTGTTTTAATATTCATATTAACTGGAGAAAAGCCATTTATACATTCATTCTCTTCAGTTAAAATTTTAGTTTTAGTATTAGTTTTATCTGTAAACTTATATCCAGGACTTAAATTTTCTAAACTTATTACAGGATTTTTGCCATCATCTTTTTCTTTAATGCATAATTCATTTCCTGTTCCTTCATTTATTAGCTTGCATGCAGCTCCTAAACTTTTGCATCTATATTCAGAGCAAGGAATTCCTTCATTTATTTTCTCCTGACATTTCTCACATTCTCCCCCTTCTGGCTGTTGCCATTGAAGACATTTGAATCCTACATTATAGGTTTTTGTCTTGCATTTTTTCTTGCCGAATGTCATAATTTTATGTCCAATAACAGTTCCAAAAGCCGCCCCCATTATACACCCAACAGGACCGCCAATACAACCAGCTATCCCACTTATATATCCTTGCCAGAGGCTGTAAGCAACTCTAGCTTTCTTACTTTCACGCCCAGGAGCCTTATACTTAAATTTACTCCCAGCAGTTCCAGGAACAGAAATAAAATCAACTTTTTCAGCTTCCTCATCAATGCACTCTTCTAAGCTTCCTAAATATTCCTCATCTAATTCAGGAGGAATCTCATAAATTGGATTATTAGCAAATTTTGGATGCGCATCTGCTAATTGACTTAATTCATAACCCTCATCTGTAACCTCTCCAGCTATATTCATATAAGCACCACAATCTCCTAAACTTACACACCAGTCATTCATCTGCTGAGTGAATCCAGGAGTAAGGCAGTTGCAGTTTTTTACGCAAATATCACATTTAAAAGTAACAGTGCAATTAAAAAAAGCTTTGCTGCATGTGCTATCTTGGTTTATAGATGTATCTGCTCCTAATTTAACTTCTTTATTCTCATTTTCACTACTATCTCCACTTTCAGCTTCTTCAAATTCCTGCCAGAAAATACTTCCAGGAGGATATTTTGGAGTGCAAACTTCTGTCACATTATCATCAAGTATTTCCATAATTCTCCAATTGCAATCAGGATTAGCTGAACATGTTTCTTCATCAGCTTCATCACAACCACTCCACATATTAACTCTGCACATGCTAGCTCTTTTTCCTTCTTCCTCTGTTTCAGCGCAAACTTCCTGCCTAAAATCCTCGCAAGCCTCTGTCAATATCTTGCCCTCATCACATAATTTTCTATAATACCTAGAACCAACAACATCTTTACCATCTCCAATACAACCATTATCATTAGCACACCAAGACTCTCCATTCAAATAATTCTTTCCTTCAAATTCGCAATTTAAATTCTTGCAAGCAAAATTTCCATAATCAGCTTTTCCACTTCCACATCTGCTTCCTAAAAAATAATCACAATTCCCACAATTCTTAGAATTAGCATTATTTTTTCCACTTCCACAACTTTCACTAAGAGGAATTACATTACTCCAATACTCCTCATTCTCAATTTTGCTAGAATCATAAATATTTGCTATATTCCCGCAAGAATCTAAAAAATAAATACCATCTCTTCCTTCTATACAACTTGTTTCTGTAGTTTTTTCACAAGTTGTATTTAATTCTTTACTTGTGCATAATTTTCCAGAATAAAAACTTTCATTTTTTCCAGTTAATTTTAAACATTCAGATTCTGAAACAAACTTACAGCCTCTTTCTATCTCGCCATCATCATTCGCAGCTTGAATAACACAAGCTCCTTTAACCTGTTCTTTTTGCAAATTCAGACATTCCTTTTGAGAAACTTGCCTATAATCAAAGTCAACTCCATAAAAACTTGTAAGTTTCTCACATCTTTTTTCTGTAACAAACCAAGATTCATCTTCTACAGGCAAAACACAGCAACCCTTTCTACATTCAAGTATATTACAACTAGAACCAGAATTCCAAGTTCCATTATTTTGCTCGCATAACTCTTTTGGAGAATTACTCTGGCATAATCCTTCTTTCTCATCAAAACAACATCCTAAAGAATCATCCTGCCCTATAACAATTTCAACTTCAAAGTTTAATATAAAAGCAAATGCAAAACTGCTTAAAATTAAAATAAAGATTTGCAAATAACTTATACCAGCAATCCTACTAATCATCTTTCCTCTTTTTATTATTTTTTGTTTTTCCATCTTAACTTGCAGGCGGCAAAGCACAGCTCCTTGTGGCAAAAATCAAAATTTTATTATTCCTACTAACTTGATAAATTCTTGTATTATCTTCTGTAAAAGTTCTTTCAATATGATAAGCAGGATAATTATTCTTGAATTTCCAATAATCAAAATCACACTCTCTTGCCTCAGAATCAACTATCAAAGAAACAACTATAGCTAAATCATAAATAGGCGAGGAAACTTTAGCCTTAAACTCTTCATATTTCTTAGTTTCCTCATTTTTAGTTAAAGTTAGTTTTCTATTAATTTCTATATTAACTTGCTTAGGATTCAAGTTAATTTCCAAACTTAAATCCCCAGATAAAACTTGATAATTTCTTTTTTTATATTCTTGCTCTAAAGCATAAAAACAATCCTTAAGTTTAGGAGTTATATATGCTTTGATTTCATTTTCTAAATGACTTACATATAAAGGCTCTTGATTTATGCAAGAAGCATAATAATTAGAATTATAGCAAAGATAAGCAACTTTATTATTTTTGTAGAGTTTATAATTTCCTGGATTTAAATATCCTCCTTGAGGCAGCATTATGTCTATTGCTTGAAAACTTGCATCTTTTACACATTTCTCAATATAAGATTGAGGCTCTAAACTAGCAGGAGTAATTCCAGGAATATTAATTTTCTCTCTTAATATAAAAAATAAAGCAATTATCGATAACAAAATCACTGCCACAATTATCCATAAACTTACTTGTGCTTTATGTTTATTTATCATTTTAAAACCCATAAATTAACCTTATCCTCTTTTATTTTTCTTACTTTGCCTTCTATAATTAACTCCAATAAATATTTTTCAGCAGTATTCCAAGAAATTTTTAACTCTTTAGCAACTTTAGAACTAGTTACAACACTTCTTTTTTTAATTAACTCTAGTATCTTTTTATGTATATTCATATGAATACGCCCTCTTTTTTACATATGTATATAGCTATTAATTATAATATGAATATGCATATATAAATCTTTCCAAATTCAAATTAGAAAACCCACCAATTAATCTTCAGATTCAACTCTCGGCGCAAGAACAAAAGCTAAATTAAAATCATTCCCAGGAAACTCTAGCTTTAAAGGATAATCATCAGAAAAATTAATAATAACATTTTCTGCAAGTTTGCAAGCCTTGGTAAATTTTTGTAGATACTCTAAAGAATACTTAGCTTTTCCTTTATCACCAAAAATTTTTATCTCGTCTTGAGAAAATTCTGATTTAGTAGAATTTAAGCCTCTTGCCTCAATAATAAACTTTCCGTCTTTTATTGAGAAACTGCAAGCATCAGCAACAATAACACAATCCTCAATAGCCTCTAACAAGTCAAAAGAAGCCATATTAATTTTGCAAGAAAACTCAAGAGAGGGCATTATTTTCTCTTCTTGCTCGATATTAATTAAGGCAAGATTAAAAACTCTTTTTATCTTGTCGTGTATCTCTATTTTCAGCATATTATCTTCTGTCTGCATAATCAAGCTAGAGCCTATACCAGCTCTTCTTAAAACATTTTTCAATGAGTCTAAATTTACTCCTAAAACCTCTTCATTAGGAACCTCTACAGCAGAAAACCCAGAAGAAGGAAGTATAAAACTAACTAAGGCAACATTTGCAGGATCAATAGCAATAACACTTAAGCCATCTTTATTTATTTTCATTCTAACTTCTGTAACTAACTCAGAAATTATGCTTGTAATATCTGACAGCAATTTCGGGTTATCTAATTTAAGCAGCATTTTAACTCAATTTTTCTTCTTTTTGATAAATTGTTCTTTTTAGTAAAAAGAAGTGTATTTAAAAGATTTGTTATTCTTTAGGATATATATTTTTAAAAACCTCTCTGCCTAATTAAAAAAAGGGAAGGGAAAAAGAGGCAAATATGGAAGAAAGACTAAACATAGCTTTAACTTATTATTCAAGAAAAGATGTACAAGAATCTATTCTTAATTTCTGTAAAAACAGAGAAACAATCCCAAGACATAAAGATATTTTTGGAAAAAGGCCAGATACCTTAGAATATCCTCAAGACTTGCTAAATCAAATTAAAAAAGGCTTTACAAGTTTTCACTGCTCTCAAGAATTATGGATAAATCCTTTAGAACTATCTACAGACTTAAATGAAAAACAACTTAACTCTTTAAGGAAAGGTTGGGATTTGATTTTGGATATAGATTCTAAGTACTTAGATTACAGCAAAATAGCTGCTGAACTAATAATTCAAGCTTTGAAATTTCATAACATAAAAAATCTTGGAATTAAATTCTCTGGAGGAAAAGGCATGCATATTATAGTTCCATGGAAAGCTTTTCCCTCTGAAATAGCAGGAAAAAAAACAAAAGACATGTTTCCTGACTGGCCCCGAGTTATAACTTCTTATCTAACAGAGATAATAAAACCAAAATTAATAGAAAAAATAACAGAACTGACAATAAAACAAGACTATGTAAAAGATTTTGAAGCTAGCAAAAAGGTAATTCCTGATTTAGTTTTAGTTTCTTCAAGACATCTTTTTCGTGCTCCATATTCTTTGCATGAGAAGGGTTTAGTTTCTGCAGTAATAGATAAAGAAGAATTGAAAAACTTCCAGCCAAAACTTGCTGAACCCTTTCGTGTAAAAATTAAGAATTTTTATCCTCAAGCTAAAAACGAAGAAGCTCGCGAGTTACTTATTTCAGCTTTAGACTGGTTCAAAAGCAAGAAAAAAGAGGAAAGAAAGACAAAAGAATATGAAGAAATTAAAATAGATAAAAGCAGAATTATCTATCCTCCATCAATACTTAAAATTTTAGAAGGTTTGTCAGATGGAAGAAAGCGAGCTTTATTCATTTTAATAAATTACTTCAAATCCCTAGGTTTAGATTTTTCTGAAGTTGAGAAAAAAATTAGAGAATGGAACCTCAAAAATAATCCTCCTCTAAAAGAAAATTATCTATTTTCTCAACTTTCTTGGCATAAAAATCAGAAAAAAGTTTTGCCTCCTAATTATGATAAGTATTATCAAGATATAGGCATAACTCCAACAGAAGAAGAAGAAAAATACAAAAACCCTGTAAATTATACTGTAAAGAAATCAAGAAGAAGATGAAGCAAATAATCAGCATAACAGACATAACAGCTTATTTATACTGCCCAAGAAAAGTATACTTAAAATTAGTAAAGAAAATAAAAGAGCCCCCAACAAAACAGATGATTTCTGGATTTCTAAAGCATAAAATTTTTGATATTTTCAACAAAAATGAGCAAGTTATGGTTTCAAGTATCCTTAATAATTTAGAAGAAAAAGAAATCAAAATTCTTTACAACCAACATTTAACCAGCATAACTTACGAAGTTTTAAATAACTATCAGAATATGGTCAAAAGTTTTAGCATAAATTCTCAAGAATTAATAAAAGATGTCCTGAAATTTATGGAAAGAGAAATAAATTTGAGAGCAGAATCAATTAAAAAAACTCTTGATTTAGGATTTAAAGGCAAGGAATTATGGAGAAATTTAAAACCAAAATATCTAACAGAATTTGAAATTATAAGCGAGGGATTAGGATTAAAAGGAAGAATAGACAGAATTAAATTTGATTCTGAAATACTGCCTTATGAAATAAAAACTCGCGAGGAAGTTTACCAATCAGACAAATTGCAATTAGCAGCATATTCTTTATTATTACAAGAAGAATTCAAAAGAGAAATAAACAAAGGAATTATAGAAACCTCTAGCTTATTGCAAGAAATAAACATAGATGAAAATTTGAAATCTCAAGTATTAGAAATAGCTGAAAAAATCAGAAATTTAAAACAAGGAGACTTTCAAAGCAATTTTAACAAGTGCAAATCTTGCAGGTTAAGAAAAGAATGCTTTGAGTTGTAATATAACTTTAAACTGCTTCTGTTAGTTTAATAATCTAGAAAAATAGAAAGGTTTTAAAGTGCGAAAATCATATTTATAGTAATAAAAAAGAGGGCGAAATGGTAAGAGAGAAAAAAGAGAATAGAACTCTTATAGGAGTTATTGGTGTTTTGTTGATTATCTTTGGGATTATAGGAACAATTCCGGTTTTACAAAATAGACAATATTTAATTTTATTAATAACAGCAGTTGCAGTAGTTGTTGGAGTAATCTTAATTGCTTGGTCATTTAACGATTAAAATGGATGAAGAAATAAAAAAGAAGAATGTTTTAGATTTACAATTTCAAAAATATTTAACCATTGCTTCAACTTCCATCATAATCGCATTTACTTATTTGGTTGGAGTTGGAATAGCTATATTAACTAAACAAGTAAATTTAAATGATTTTATAACTATTGGGGTATTGATTGTTATTTCTATGGGGATACTTGGAGTTTGTTCGGCTTTGTTTTTTAATGCAGCCTTCCATTTAAAAAATATACCAGAAGTATTTAAAGACATTTAGTCCTTATTAGCTATCTCAATTAATTTTAAATTTATAAAATCTAAAAATAGAAGATTTTATAAATATGTTTTTCCTAAACTTGATATGAAAAAATCTGAGGATTTTTGCCTCATTAAATTTGAAACAAATTTAAGATGAAAAAAGCAGGTGTATTGATATTGCTAGTGTCTTTAATCTTAGTCCTGTCACTAATGCTAGCATCTGCTCAAAATCAAACTATAGAAGAAAAAGCCTATAATTGTTTAAAAGCCAAATTAGGAGATGATTGCGGCAAGTCAAACTCAGTAGAGCAACTAGCCTTCTCTCTGCTGGCAATATCAGACAATTCTGCGAAACAATCTCAATGCAAATCAAGCTTATTAGACAAACAAAAATCAGATAATTCTTTTGGAACAATAAAAGAAACCTCTCTTGCAATAATTGCTCTAGAATACATAAATCATAATACAGATGCCTCAGAAAATTATTTGCTCGAGAAAAAGAAAATTTCTAATTTAGAATGGTATCTTGAGATAGATTCAAGTGAGGCGACACAATGTGAGGTTTCAGGAACAACTGTAAATATTGATGTCAACAAAAAAATAACCTCTCTCTCATCTACATCTTGTTTTACAAAAGCTTTTGGAGATTACTGGTTAAAAATAGATAATAACTGCATAGAAAAAGATATAGAAGTTTCTTGCGACAAATCTTTTATCTCAACTTTAATATACAAAAAGTCAGGAAGCAATGTTTGGCATGTTACCTCTGACATACAATTAGCATCTGCAAAAGAAAAAACCAGTCATAAAATTAATTCTTATTGTTTTTCTTCTACTGACTCTTGTGATTATGAGGGAAGCTTATGGTCAGCTCTTGCCTTGCAAACAACCTCTAATCAAATTTCAGAATTCTTGCCTTATTTAATTGCATTTTCAGAAGATAATAAAAACTTATTTCCAGAAACCTTTCTTTATATCATGACTAATTCAGAAGAATATCTTAACAACATCTTAACTTCACAGACTTATGGCTATTGGAAGTTAGGAACAAATGACTATTATGATACTGCTCTTGCTTTATTATCTATAACAAGCTCTAATGCAGAAGATGCAGCAAAATCCTGGCTAGAAACAAAACAAGGAAATGATGGCTGTTGGAATAATATAAAAGACACAGCTTTCTTATTGTGGGCTGCTTGGCCAAGAACTCCTATAACCACAGGACAAGCAAAACCAGATTGTACACCAACTTATTATTGTGTAAGCCAAGGACAATGTGATGAAGCAGAAGGAAATGTTTTAGATTATTCTTGTCTAGGAATAAAAGTATGCTGTGATAAGCAAGGTTTGCAAGAAACATGCTTAGACAAGGGAGGAGTAGAATGTCTCGCTGGACAAGAGTGTAGTCCGGCCTCTGCTTTAGAAGATGGCTGCTGTTTAGGAACTTGTGCCTCAGCTACTCCAGAATGCGAAACATATGCTAATAGCGCATGTAGAACTTCTTGCCTTGAAGATGAAGAACAACAATCTTTATATGCTTGCCCAACAGGAGAAACCTGCTGCAGAAAAAAAGCAGAAGAACCAAGAAGCTATTTTTGGATTATCTTATTAATCATTCTGATTGTTTTAGTTGCCTTAGCAATAATATTCAGGAACAAACTAAGGATATTAATTTTTAAATTTAGAAACAGATTTTCAAAAGGCCCTGTTCAAAAAACCTTTCCAAGATTTCCTCCAACAGCACCAGGAATATTAAGGCCAATGATAAGAAGGCCAATGTTGCCTCCTGCTAAAACTCTGGCAAGAACAATTAAAAAAGTAGAAACAAAAGCAGACAAGGAATTAGAAGAGACAATGAAAAAGCTGAAAGAGATGAGCAAATAAGAAGAAATTTCGCAAAGGTAAAATTAAAGTAAGATTAATAAGTGAAATTGAAAGAAGAATATCTAGTTAAATTAATTTTCAATTAAAACACTTTTATATATTAACTTCTAAATAGTAACTATACAGAAAGATTTATAAATCTTAATTTTCTATAAAAACTATGGCATTAACAAAAACTTATGTTGAAGGAATAAGAGAATTTTCAACTTCAGTTGGGAATCTAGTTGTAAATGTTCAAGAATTAAGAGGAAGGCTAACTTCTATCAGTAATGATGCTTATAAAAGAATTGTAACAGCTGGCAAGCAGGATGTAGGAAAGACAAAAGGAACAAGAGTTTCTATGATTGTTAATTCTTTAAGAGGAGAAAAGCCTGTCTTATTAAAACAGGAAAGGTTTCCAATAAGATTAGCTAGGGAATTAGTGGAGGCAAATTCGAAAGGAGAATATTTTTCAACTAATTCGGCAAGAGCTTATGAAACAGCAAGCAGAAGAGCAGAACAAGAAGACAGGAAGGGCATAAAGCCAGCCCAAAGAACAGCAATAATCTGCCCATCACAAGATAATTTTTTAATGTCTCCTGATGAAAATAAACAATATTATGAATTTGTATTTGAAGATATGGCTTATGAAAATGAAGAAAATGGAAGAGTTTCTTATTTTCAATTAAACAAAGGACCAATTACTTTTTTCCCAATTGATAAAGGAATAGTTGATTCTGTTAAGGGTACAATTCAAAATTATATGTGGTTCAAGAGTCTTGGTCTTGGCTGCGGGTCAGGGCTTGTTGGTGACTATAGGGGTGCCCACCTCTGCTACGACAGGGCTCGTGGGATGTTGAATAGAAGCGCCGAAGGCGCTTCGCAAAAAATTTCTGCAACCCAACTAAAGACTGAATTACCTTATACTCAAAGACAGATTAATAGAGAACTAAAAAGAATTTCAAGGTTAGAAGCAGAAATTCAAAAAAATAGAGCATTCTTTGAAAGTTTAAGGCAATAATTTTTAAATCTAAAATTTGTAAAAATTCTAAAAAGATTTAATAGAAAACCGCCCCTTTCTTTTTCGTATAAGGCACCCGAGGGAATTATTCTAAATAGAAAATTATAATTTATATGCTAGAAATTCAACATGCTTTAAATTTTTACAACAAAACCTATTTTTCTTATTATATCTTTTGTTTCTGTCAGGAAAGATTTTATTTTTTCTAAAGTTAGTGTTTCAATTTTTGAGTTGTCAGACATTATAACTATTTTATCTTTTTTAGAGAATTCTAATGGAGAGTTTTTGTGCTTTTCTCCTAAACTTAATATTTCAATTATCCTATTTAATTGTTCTTCTTGAATATTATATCTTGAAGCTATTCTTTTAAAAGTTCTGAAATTTTCTCTTGCATCTTTGTAAATTTGAATTCTTTTGTATAAATACTCATATTGTAATATGCTATTTATGGCATTAATTATAGAAGAGTATAGCTCATCTAATACTTTTAATAGCAATTTATTTTCTTTTACAATAGGGAAAGTCATGTAAGTTAAATGATCAGCTAATTCAAGAGATTTTTTAGCTTTTTCCAAACTTAAGATATATCTTTCTTGTTGAAGTTGCATTTTTCTGATTTAACTAAACCCCTTAGTCTAAATTACAAAGAAAAAGAAGTTAATATATTTTACTGTTAAGGGGTGTAAGATACAGTTGAAGCGTGCAAGAGCCAATATTCGATAAATTTAATAATATTCATGTTGGTTTATTGATATGTTGCAATATCATCATTGTAGTGATTTTAATAACATAACTTTTGGAGAGATAAAAGCTAAACCATCCTATTCTGACCCTGATTTTAAATCTGCGTATCTGTGGTTAGAAAAAGAAATCGGATTTTATCCATTGTTTGTTGCTGTTGGAATAACAGAAGATGCTATTCGAATAACTGGCTATGATGCTCAGTGGGCCAGAGTTATCAGCTCAAAAATAGTTGGAAGAAAGAAGAGCAGAACATATGTCCAAAGAAATGTTTTGAGAAGGAAAGGAGAGTTTCCAAATTATGTTCTCTTTTCGTTTAGAGAACTTGAGGGAGTATTTATGGATTATGATTATTGGCATCTTGTTTTAAATGCAGGATACAAAAACTATCAAATGACAGATTATGAGAAAAGACTTATTTTTAAGCCCTCCTATTCAGAATTAAAATGGTTGGGGAAAGCAAGATATAAACCAGTTCAATTAGTAACCCAAAAACTATATTTACCAAATGCAGAAAGAATTTGGACAAGAAATAACAAAACTAAAAAGTCATTGGAATCAATGGGATTTGAGAATGTAGAGGTAAGAAGGATTTTTCTCTAAATATCAAGAAAAATTAACTCAAACTCAAAATTGCCTCTGCCAAATCTCCATTAGCTTGTTTCAAGGCAACCTCTGCTTCTAACCTTGACTTGCCTGTTTTCTCCATAACTACTTTTATATCTTCCTCACTCAAGCTTGTTTCTTCTAATTTTATATCTCCAGAAATTTGAAATGTTTCTTGTCCTTGCATATCTATCTTAACTATTTGAGGATTTTCTATAATAATATTTTCATCTTCACCTTCAATTATAACTCTTTTAGCAGAAATTTCTTCTTGTTTTATTCCTAGCTTAGACATCATGCTTGAGATTTTTTTAGGATCAAGTTTTCCGAACATGTTTTTAGTAGAAATGAGGAATTTATAAATTTATGCAGCAAGCCGTTCTCTATGTCTTATATAGGTTTGTTCGTATGATAAAAGCTCTTTTGATAATGCAATACAATATTGTCTTAGTTCAACAAGTTTTCTTCTTGGGAGATCTCTTACTGAACTCAAATCTCTTGCAATATCAGATGTTTCTGCAATAAAATCTTTAACTTCTCTTACATCTCTTCCTTTTTTTACTCTTTTAAGTACATTAAATAATACTATAGTTGTAGAGGGTGCAATTCGCTCTTCTTTAACTACTTCTCCAAGTAATTTAGCTAATTTATCTATATAAGAAAAATCCTTTTCTCTTCTTAGATATAAGTCATCAATATCTACTGCAGCATAGCAGGCAAGATTACCAAGAGCATAACATTCAGTAGATACATTGAATTTTTCAGGCATTATTTTCATGTCCATATATTTTTTACATAAAAAGAGTTTATAATCATTATTGTTATGAAGAATATGTTATCCAGAAATAGGAAAAAATATTTTTAAAACAGCTACGAAAATCACAATTAGAACTATGAAAATAATAACATGAAAAGGCTTTAATATAAGTCTTGATTTATATTCCTCATCATATCTTAGCAAGCCACCATAACCAGATGGCATTCTTATTTGCTCTGCCATATCTACTCCAGTATAATTTTATTTTTAAATCTTGCTATATTTGTTTATTCTAAGATTTAAGATGAAAACATCAAAGTTGGCTTTGATTTTGAGTTTGGGTTTAGCAGGCTGTTCCAGCAATATTTTATGTAGAGAGCAGTCTAAGAAACCAATAGACTATAATGAAATGGAAAGAGAAATAGAGAAATCTGTACAGACAATTGAGCCTTCTAAGTATGGCTTATATGACTTAGTTGATGGATGTAAGGGAGATTTACTCATGAGAGATTTAAAGACAAGCTTAAACTCTTTGAGATTGACAGAAAAAGACTTATTATTATTGTTTATTGGTGCAGGACATGTTAATTCAGCAAGAATTGCTTTAAGTGAGGATTTTAATATGTGGTTTTTCTCTGAAGCTCCCTCTAACAATAATTTTTTGCTTGCCCAATATGCAAGAAAAGTCTATCCTGAAAAGAAAAGAAAAAAGCTATTTTGTATAATTTACGGAGATGACCATTCAAGAGATTTTGATTTTTTCAGCTATTTTCCTGATGCAGAGGATTTGAGAAGAGCCGGCTTTGAAAGAGTTTTATTTGCTTATGAAAAAATTGGAAGATTAGGAAAAATAGAAGAATTTGATGATGATAATATGAGAAACATATCTTGCTATATCTCCAGTTTGAGAGAGAGCAAGCTTGAGGTAAATATGCTTAGAATTGATGCTTACTAATATTTAAAAATCTCTTTTTTCTTGTTTAAATATGGAAGATAGCTATAACTTTAAACAGGCAGAAGAAAAAATAAAAAAATTTTGGGATAAAGAGAAAATTTTTTCTTGGAATAAAAATAAAAAAGGCAAGATTTATTCAGTTGATACACCTCCACCATATATTTCTGGAAAGATGCATATAGGGCACGCTTTTTCTTATGCACAACAAGACTTTGTTATAAGGTATAGAAGAATGAAAGGTTTTAATGTTTATTATCCTTTTGGAACAGATGATAATGGTTTGCCTACAGAGAGATTTATTGAAAAAATTAATAATGTAAAGAGCAAAGATGTAGGAAGGGCAGAATTCATAGACTTATGCTTAAAAACACTGAAAAAAATAACTCCTGACTGCCTTCAGGATTTTATTAATCTTGGAATTTCTTCTGATTACAGCTTATATTATTCCACAATTGACAAATACTCTCAAAAAATATCACAAAAATCTTTTATCCAATTAGTAAAACAAGGGGATATTTATAGAAAAGAGTTTCCGACTATATGGTGTCCTGAATGCCAGACTTCAATTGCCCAGGCAGAATTAGAAGATAAGGAAACAAGCAGTTTATTCTCTACTTTAAAGTTTAAAGTCCAAGAAACTAAAAGTTTCTTGTCTGATCAGAAATCTAAAGGCGGCAAGATTTCTGACACAGATGGAGAAGATTTATTAATATCTACAACACGTCCAGAGTTATTGGCAAGCTGTGTTGCTGTTTTTGTAAATCCAAAAGACAAGAGATATACAAAATTAATAGGCAAGAAAGCAAAAGTCCCTTTATTTAACTTTGAGGTTCCTATTATAGAAGATGAATCTGCAGAGATTGAAAAAGGAACAGGTGTTTTAATGGTTTGTTCTTATGGAGATAGGTTTGATATAGACGCAATTAATAGACATGCCCTGAAACCAAGAGTTACTTTAGAAAAAGACGGAACTCTTAATGTTAAGGGTTACGAAAGATTAATTGTCAAATCTGCAAGAGATAAAATTTTGAAGGATTTAGAAGAAAATAATTTAATTGCAGATAAAAAACAAATTACACATGTTTTGAATGTTCATGATAAGTGCGGGACTGAAATTGAGTTTATTCCCACAGAGCAGTGGTTTGTCAAAATTCTAGATAAGAAAAATAAATTTATAAATCAAGGGGAAAAAATTAATTGGTATCCTGATTTTATGTCTAAAAGGTATAATAATTGGGTTAGGGGATTAGAATGGGACTGGAATATTTCGAGAAATAGGTATTTTGGAGTCCCAATTCCTGTTTGGTATTGCAAAAATTGTAATGAAGTTATTCTAGCTGAGGAAAAAGATTTGCCTGTTGATCCTTTACAAATCAAAAAGAAATGTACAAAATGCAAAAAAGATGCAGAACCAGAAAAAATGGTTTTAGATACATGGTTTACAAGCTCTTTAACTCCCCAGTTGGCTGCAGAACTGCCTCAAGTTAAGGGCAAAATCAAACTGCCTTTTTCATTAAGGCCCCAGGGACATGACATCATAAGAACATGGGCTTTTTACACAATTGTTAAATCTTATTTGCATGAGAAGAAAATTCCTTGGATTGACATTGCTGTTTCTGGAAATGTTTCTTTGGGAGGAGAAAAAATGAGTAAAAGCAAAGGAAATGTTATAGAGCCCCAGGAAGTTATGGCAAGCTATGGAAGTGATTCATTAAGATTCTGGGCAGGAGGGAGCAAGTTAGGAACAGATTTAGATTACTCTGAAAAAGATGTTTTAGCCGGAAAGAAATTTTTAATAAAATTGTTTAATGCATCTCGTTTTATATTTATGAATTTAAAACAAGTTAATAAAATTAGAAAACCAAAAAAATTAGAAGAAGTTGATAGATTATTCTTAGTAAAATTAAATGAGATTATTAAAAACTCAACAGCTTCTTTTGACAAATATGAATACTCAAGATGCAAAAATTCTGTTGTAGATTTTTTCTGGAGTGTTTTTTGTGATAATTATTTAGAACTAGTAAAGCATAGAATTTATTCTGGTTCTAGAAAAGAAAAGGAATCAGCTTTTTATACTTTATATTCCAGCTTATTTACAATATTAAAATTAATGGCTCCTTTTACTCCTTTTATTACAGAGTACTTATATCAGAAATATTTTAAAAAGCAAGAAAATGAGAAAAGCATACATCTAACAAGCTGGCCTGAAGAATTTAAAATTGCAGAGAGAAAAGATGACAAAAGGAAATTTGATTTGTTGTTAGAAATAATAAGCAAAATAAGGCAAGTAAAGTCAGAAAATAAAAAATCAGTTAAAGCTGAAATTATCTTGAGCTTAGAAAAAGACAAGCTAGAGAAATTGAAAAATCTGCTTGGGGATTTAAAAGCTGTTGTGAATGCGAGAGAAATAAAAGAAGGAGAATTTAGAGTTGAGTTTTTGTAGTTATGGGTTTGTTCTAACCCAAATCAATTCTTTTTTGTAAAATCGGCAACATCTTCTTATATGATGGACAAATGCTTTATGTTGTTCAAAAACTCTTTTTGCTTCAGCATCTAATAACTCTTCTTCTAATCCTGCTCTTGTTTTAGTTCCATCATTGTATTCTCTAGGAAACACAATAGAACTGCCTGTTCTGTAAATTCCATGGCATATCTCGTGAAGTAAGTTTAATGGAAGCTTTTTATAGTCTTCTTCAGTATTGTAAGCCAAGTTTATTCTAAATACCAGTGGTTCTTCAACAGATTCAATTGTAGTAAGTGAGCTATAATCTTTTATTTCTATAACAGAAATATGCTTATTTAGAAAAAGCCTTATTAATAAAGGTGTTACAGGATGTTGATTGATTCTTTCTTCTAATTCTCTAAGGTAAATTTTTTGGAAAGCTTGATTTTTCCACTGTTCTACTGTTAAATTTACTGCATCTTGCCACCATGGAAGATTTAATACTTCATCTTCGAACATATCCTTTTCTATAAATTGCTATTTTTAATGTTTTATATACTCAATAAGTATTATCAACATATTTTTAAACATCTTTTTCTTAATTAAATTATGATAAGCAAATTTGAGTTAGAGGAGTTGCTTGAGGAATTAAAAAAAATTAGAGGCAGCCATACTGAACTTGTAACAGTTTATATCCCTGCAGGACAGAACATAAATGTTGTAGCAAAGCAAGTTGAAGAGGAAAAAGGAACTGCAAGCAACATTAAAAGCAAGACAACAAGAAAAAATGTTATTGATGCTTTAGAAAGCATATCAAGAGAATTAAAAAAATATAAACAAACTCCTGAAAACGGAATGGTTGTTTTTGCAGGAAATATATCAGAAAAAGAAGGGCAGTCTCAAATTGAATTATGGGCAATAGAGCCCCCTCAAGCATTAAAAACAAGAATTTATAGGTGTGATAAAGAATTTGTTCTTGATGCATTAAAAGAGATGTTAGAAGTAACAGAAGTGTATGGTTTAGTAGTAATGGATAGAAGAGAGGCTACTCTTGGCTTATTAGAAGGAAAACAGATTAAGGTTTTAAGAAAAATGACTTCAGGGGTACCAGGAAAAACAGAGAAAGGAGGACAATGTTTAAGTCCAGATACCTTAATTATGAAATCTGATGGTGAAATAATAGAAATTAAGAATGCCCACAATCCTTTAATTATTGTCTCTGAGAATTTTAATAAAGAGGAAAGTGAAGGAACTCCTTTAATTGAAAAATGGGAAAACAAGAAACAGCTTTATGATATAACTACTTATTATCCTAGGTTAGAAATTAAAGCATCAGCAAATCATATTTTTTTTGTAAGAACTGACAAAGGAATAGAAGAAAAACCTCTTTTAAGCATAAAAAAAGGAGATTATCTTATTGTGCCAGAAAAAATAAGTTTAAATTTAGATTATCAGAAATTAAGATTTATCCCAGGAGTTGTTAAAGCGACAAATCTTAATAAAGTTAAAATACCTTCTTATGTTAATGAAGATTTTGCAAGAATTTTAGGTTATTACTTAGGGGATGGCAATTATGAAAAAACCAGATTGACTTTTTCTGAACAAAGGAGGGATGTAGCATATTATTACAAACAATTAATGGAGGAGACTTTTGGAGTTGAAGTAAAATATAGATTTAGAGAAAGTAAAAATTATCATCAACTTAGACTTCATAGCCTAATTATCGCTCAATTGTTTAAGGAAATATTTAAACAAAACAACAAGACTTTAAATGAGAAAACCCCTACAATTATATTAAAATCTCCTAATAGTGTTTTAGCAGGTTTTTTAGCAGGTTTTTTTGATGCAGAAGGTTATATTTCAGGAAATAGAATTGGTTTAGGAATAAATAATGGATATTTACTTAGGCAGCTGCAATTTAGTTTGTTGAGATTAGGAATAATAAGCTCTTTTTGGGTTTATAACAACAGGAAAAATCCTTATTCTAAAAACTACAGATATACTTTATCTATAGAAGATAATGTCTCTTTAGAAAAATTCAGAGATTTAATAAATTTTAGTTCAGAAGAAAAACAAGAAAAATTAAAATTTGCTATAAAAAATAAAAGCAAAACCAGTAAAATCAGGCAGGTAGCTGTTAATGGAAAAGAAGTAGCAAATATATTAAGAAATTCTGGATTAAGAACAGACGATTTTCATAATCCTCAATTTTTTGTAAATAAGAGACAGATGAGTAAAGAGATATTTAAACTTAGAATTTTAAATAAAATTAAAGATGAAGAGTTAAGGAGAAGGTTAGAAATGTTTTATAATTCTAATTTAATTGTTGTTAAAATAGCAAAAATAGAGGAATTAGAGGAAACTACAACAATAGATATAGAAACTAAAAACCATAATTTTATAGCGAATGGATTGATTGTTCATAACTCAGCAGCTCGTTTTGCAAGAATTCGTGAGGGTTTAGCAAAAGAATTTTACAGGAGAATAGCCAATACAATGAAAGAGATTTATTTTGATATGCCAAAGCTAAAAGGAATAATTATTGGCGGTCCTGTTCCTACAAAAGAGGATTTTTTGAAAGAAGGAGATTTAACAACTAAACTAAAAGATTTAGTAATAGGAATGAAAGATATAGGACAGACAGATGAGTCAGGATTAAAAGATTTAGTTGAAGCTTCTCATGATTTGCTAGAAAAACAAGAAATTATTTACGAGAAAAAATTATTAGAAAGATTTTTTGAGTTATTAGGAAAAGGGAAAAAAGCTTTATACAAGAAAAAAGATATAGAAAAAGCAATAAGTTATGGAGCAGTAGAAACTTTAATTTTAAGCAAGAAACTTGAGAGAAAAGAAGCTTTGGAGTTAGAGAAAAAAGCCTCAAGCATATCAGCTAAGATAGAGATTGTAAGTGATGAAACAGAAGAGGGAAAGCAGTTTTTAAGTTTAGGAGGCATAGGAGCTATATTGAGGTTTGAAATTTAGATGTCTTCTATTTCTCTAGGGATTTAATTAAGCTTTTTGTCGCTTTATTTTAGACTTACAAATTTTATCATAAACTTTAAATTAGCCTTTTTCTTATAATTTTTATTAGAAATAAGTAAGGAAAAAGAGGAAGATGGAAGAGCGTATAAAATTCTATAAAAGAAATTTGCAATACAGAATAAAAATGAATCTTAAAGTCTTTAAAATATACACTTATACCTCTATTTTAGGTGCAATTATAATGTTTCTCACGCTTTTTATTTTAACCTCTGCTTTTAGAATTTATTATATCTTATCTTTTATAATTGCTTTTATTATATCCTTGACTGTTAATTTTATTCTAAATAGAGTATATACATTCAGGAAATTTAATCCTAAAAAACTATCAAGACAATATTTTGAATTTTTTCTTGTGAGTATTTCTGCTTTTCTTGCTAATTTAATATCTTTATATATTCTTGTAGAGCTATTCCATATTTTCTATCTCTTATCTCAATTAATAATAAGTTTAATTGGCTTACCTATGCTATATCTTGTCAATAAAAAATTAGTTTTTAGCCATAAGTAGTTAATTAAGTTCTTCCATATCGATTATAGATTTGTTTGTATATGTAGATAGTTTCAATTTGAGAATCCATGCCTTGCGTTCACCCTGTTCGCCCAAATTCCTCGCTTATTTTATTATTTTCAGTTTGGCTTGGAACTTTCTTAAATGTTTTATATTGCATAATATAGGTAATTTTTTAAACTTCTTATTTTTCAAATAATAATGGAGAAGGAAAAAGAGTTAGATGATTTGAGAGAAAAAGAGATAGATGAAGCAAGAGAAAAGCAATATTCGAAGAAGATAGAAGCAGCTCTGTTTTTGTCTGGAAGATGGTTAAATATGCAGGAGCTGATTATGCTTACTGATTTAAATCCTATTCTAATTAGGCAGTTAATAAGTAAGCTAGAAGAAAATTATACTAAAGATGATAAGGCAATAGAAATTTTAAATAAAGAAGATACATGGAAAATGGATGTTAAAGCTGAATATGTTAATATGATAAATAAACTTGCTACAGGCTCATCAGAGTTTAGCAAAGCTGAGCAAGAAACTTTAGCTGTAATTGCTTATAAACAGCCAATTAAACAAAGCATAGTTGTTAGGATAAGAGGAAATAAAGCTTATGAGCATGTAAGGAAATTTATAAGTTTAGGCTTGATAAGAGGAAAAAAGTTAGGACATACTAAAGAGCTAAATTTGTCAGAAGAATTTCATGATTATTTTCATGTTCAAGGGAAAATAGAAGAAAAGGAATAAAAGAAGGATGATAAATTTAGAAAAGAAGGAAAACAAGAGGTAAAAATGGACTGGTTGACAATTATTTATTTTATAATGTTTTTCTTTGGTATTTATTTTCTTTTTATTTTTTTGATAATATATTCTAAATATAGAAAACAATTATATGATTATCCAACTCCTTCAAGATTTCCTTTTGTTTCATTTTTAATTCCTGCATATAATGAGGAAGATAGCATTGAAAATGCTATAAATGCCATATTAAAAGTAAGTTATCCCCAAAATAAGAAAGAAGTTATAGTTATTAATGATGGTTCTAAAGATAATACTAGAAAAATAGTTGAATGGTTGATGAGGAAAAATCATCAAATCAGATTAATTAATAAAGAGAATTCTGGTAAGGCAGATTCTTTAAATCAAGGAATAAAAAAAGCAAGAGGAGAATTAATTGCAGTGACTGACGCAGATTCTTATCCAAGCAGAGACGCATTAAAAAAAATGATTGGTTATTTTGAAGATGAAAATGTAGGAGCAGTAACATCAAGAGTTTTAGTTAAAAACAAGAAAAATTTTCTTGAGAAGTTTCAAGGAATAGATTATGCAGTTATTGCATGGGGAAGAAAGATTTTAGATTATGTAAACTCTGTTTATGTTACTAATGGACCTTTAAGTTTGTATAGAGGCAAGCTCTTAAGACAATTTGGATTTGACCCTAAAAATGTTACTGAAGATATTGAAGTCACCTGGCATATTTTAAGTGAAGGTTATAAAACCAGGATGTCTTATTCTGCTGAAGTCTATACTTCCACTCCTACAAAATTGAAAAAATGGATAAATCAGAGAGTGAGATGGAATTTAGGAGGTTTACAAACAATATATAAATATAGAAGATTTGTTTTCAGAACCAATAATCTTTTTGGTTATTTTGTTGTTCCTTATGTTTCTTTAGCTTTTTTTCTTGCATTAGTTGGTTTCTTTCTGTTCTCTAGATTTCTATTAAAGAAGATTTATTTTTATGCCTTAAGTGTGCCTTTGATTTTCAGAGGCTATAATATTTTTAGGTATGTTAGTTTTAATTTTGGGCTTACTTTTCTCCTAGTTTTGGGGATGATTTTCTTTTCATTAGCCTTAATTTATTACAAACTTGCTTTAAAAGATTATGAGAACAAAAAGATTATAAATATACTAATATATGCTTTGATATACAGGCCCCTATATATTTTGCCCTTACTTATTTCAATATATAAATTATTTAGGGGAGATATAAGATGGTATACAAAATAATGAAAGGAAACACATTTATATTTTTTGAAGCTTTATTAATTACATTGGTTTTATTATCAGTTGGTTTTTCTATTGGCTTATATTTTGAATCTTTTAGGACGAGCAAGGTAATACAGGGCTATAAAAATTTTGAAGTAGAGGCTTTAGATTTAAAGCTCCAAAATTATTATTTTCAGACTTTGAACAAGGGAAACTGCATGGTTGCTCTTGAGGAGAATATAAATTTTGCAGATAGGCTGTATGATGAGGGCTTGATTATACAAAAATATGAAGATATCAATCAAATTACAGAAGAATTATTGTTAGAAAAAAAAAGATATGTTCTCTTAAAAACTGAATTATGGTTAAATAGCATTATTTTAAAAGAGCGATGTAAAGAACCATTTCATACTGTTATTTATCTGTATTCAAACACTCCTGGACAGGCAAAAGAAGCAGAACAGGAGGCAATTTCAAATGTGTTAAAAGATATAAAAGAGAAAAAAGGAAATCAAGTAATCCTTATACCAATAGCTGGCGACATGGAGTTAAGAGCAATTGATCTACAGATGAAAATCTATAATATAACTTATCTCCCCTCTATTTTGATTGACGAGAAGTATGTTCTTGAGGGTTTTCACAATACAGAAGAGATAGAAAAATACTTGAAATAAATATATTCTAAGGTATATAAATTAATAAAAATAGCAAAAGATAAGAGAATTTATGGCAGAATGCTTTAAATGTGGCAAGTCAAGTGAGGAAGTTAAGCTTTTAGATGCTATTTTTAATGACGAGCTTGTTAAGATATGCGAGGAATGCTCTCTATCTGAAGATATACCTATAATTAGAAGGCCAACTACTTCTCAGTTAAAAGAATCAGAAAGGTCATATAGTGTAAGGGAAAGACTTAGAAGAATGGCTGGTTTAGTTCCAGAAGAAAGAGAAAAGGCAATAGAGATAGCTAAAAAAATTATGACTGGAAAGGTTCCTACCATAGCTGAGTTGCAGAAAAGAAAGACAAGGCAGGAAATGATTGAAGAAGAGTATGAGCTAGCTAAAAAGAGAAATGTTCCTTTAAACTTGATAGATAATTTTAACTGGTATATTTTTATGGCAAGAAGAAAGAAGAAGCTTACAAGAAAAGAGTTAGCTGATTTTTTAGGAGAGTCTGAGACAGCAATAAAAATGATTGAAAATAAGCAGTTTCCTGATGATGCTGATATATTAATTAGGAAAATTGAGCAGTTTTTTAATCTCAAATTAAGAAAAGAAGAAACTAAGGAAGAGGAAAAAATAAAAAAAGTTGAAGAGAAAGCAGAGAAAGTTGAAAAAAAAGAAGAAGTTGAAGAGAAGAAAGAAAAAGCAGAAGAGAAAATCGAGGAAAAAACAGAAGAACCAGCAAGAGTTCTTCAGTTTAATAAAGAAAGCATTAATAATTTAACTATTGCAGACTTGCAGGAAATGAAAAAAGAGAAGGGAGATATTGCAAGATTAGAAAGACAGAAAAAAATGCAAGTAAATGACTTATTAGTTGAAGTAGAGAAGGAAGAGGAAATTAAAGAAGAAGAGAGATGGAAAAAAGAAGCAAATAGAGATTTATTAGGAAATGACATTGATTTAGTTGATTAGTTTAAGTTATTCTTATAAACAGAAAATTAATTTTTGAATAGTAAGGTTTAAAAATATCTTTTTGGTTTTTCTTAAATGGAAGTTAAATATTTAAGAGACGAGAAGAATGAGGCAGAAATAGAAATAGGTAATTTAACTATAGCTGAAATTTTGAGAGCTTATTTAGTAGATGACGAGCAAGTTGAATTTGTAGCATGGAGAAGAGAGCATCCTTCAAAAAATCCAATTTTAAAAATCAAAACCAATGGAAAAACAGTTAAAAAAGCCTTATCTGATGCTATCTCACAAATAGAAAAACAAGCTGACAAGCTTGTTTCTGAGTTCAAGAAGGCAAAATGATTATTTTTCTATGTTTTTGATAGATAATTACTATACCTAATAAACTAACAAGTGAAAATAAAATTAAATCTCTCAACTAACTATTAAAACTTGTTTTTATTAACTAAAACCTGTTGATTAATCAGGCAAAAGTTTAATAATTATTCTTTATTTTTTTATTTATGATCATTTTCTTACTCTTTTAAGTATCACTCTTGCTTCTGCCCCATCTAAATCTCTTTCTCTTTCAGAAAGCCACTCATCAATTTGTTGTTGATTTTGTTGCCACTTATATTTTCTTAATCCCTGCATAATATATTCTGGCAAAAACCAAAGCCCAAATATAGGGAGTGTTTGAAATTTAAAAAGTTCCTCTCTTTTTAATTCCTCATAAGAAGCTGCAACTTCTTTCATATAATCAAACGCATTTGAATTTATCCAAAAAATAAAATTAGGCCTGACTTCTGCTCTAATATTATGATCTACTTTTGCAAGAGGAAAAACACAAGTTATATTAATTTCTTCTAATTCAGAAATTTGATCTCTGGATGGAACAGATACGTCTTTCCACATTTCTCTTTCTTTATGATAATACTCTATGATTTTAACTATCTGTTTTGGTTGTGTTCCAATTAATGTAGCATTTGTATTTGGTATTTGATAACCAAAATATCTTGTCTTAGGCATAGCAATAGATTTTAGTAAGGTTTAATAAATATTATTGTCTTTTAAAACATATGATAGGTGAGTATATAAAAGAAGATGGCAAGAAGCTTTTGAAACTGGCAAGAGAAAGCATAGAAGAGGAGTTTTCTGGAAAAAAACCCGAAATGCCAGAAGAAAAGCAATTCAAACAAGCAAGAGGGGTTTTTGTAACTTTAACTAGCAAGGGAAAGTTAAGAGGCTGTGTAGGTTTTCCTTATCCTAATTTTTCTGTTTCTGAAGCTGTATATAAAGCTGCAAAATCAGCTGCTTTTTCTGATTATAGATTTCCTAAACTGGAAAAAGAAGAATTAAAAGATATAAAAATAGAAATCTCAATTTTGACTTTACCTCAAGAGTGTAGTGTAAAAGATATAAAAATTGGAAAAGATGGTTTGATTTGCAATTATCTTGGCTATCAAGGATTATTATTGCCTCAAGTTGCAACTGAATACAAATTTTCTAGAATAGAATTTTTAGAATGTTTATGCAACAAAGCTGGTTTGCCAAATAACACATGGCAAAACAAGAATTTCAAGCTGTGGAAGTTTTCTTGCCAGATATTTAAGGAGTAAGGTTTTTATATTAGCCATTTGATTAAATATAATGGAAAATTGTGTATTCTGTAACATAAAAGATAAAGAAGATGAAGAAATTATATGGGAAAATAAAGACTTTATAGCTTTTTTAGACAAAAAACCAATCACACCAGGACACGTCCTTCTTGTTACTAAAAAACATGTAAGATTTCTTATGGATACTTGGAATGAGCTTTTTATTAAAATTATGAAAATTGCAAAATATCTTAATGAGCCAATTAAAAATGCTGTTAAATCAAAGACAGTGGGAATAATGCTTTCTGGATTTGAGGTAGAGCATGTTCATATTCATCTAGTTCCTAGAAATAAACCTGGAGAGTTTCAAAATCCTCAAGAGGAAGCCAGTAAAGAAGAGTTAAATAGAATAGCAGATAAAATTAGAGGAGAGATTGAAAGATTAATAGAAGAGAGAGGGCCATTTCCAATAGATTAACCTAAATTTTTTCTGAGTAAAATTTATAAACACTAAAATTTTAAGTTAAAAATGGATCCAGCTTTAAATCAGAATGAAATGTTGGTAAATGAATTAAGGAGTACGAGGGATATTAATAAAAGGAGCGAACTTCTTGTACAGCTTTCTGGCCTGAATACACACAAACAGGCTGAAGTTTATAGGAATTCAACCTCTGGTGAGTGTCCTGTTTATCATGAAGCTAGAAGAAGAGGCGTGAGACTTCCTAGAGATTGCGAGAAATATGACTGTAATGGTTTAAGAAATCCGTGTCCTAAAACCTTTGCTATTTAAACTCTAGTAAAGATTTATAAATCTCAAGATTTTGATTAAGTGATGGATCCAGCCGAGTTGTCTGATTATAGCGAATGGTTGCATGATGTAGGAGAGATTTTATTAGAATCTTCAGATAGTTTAAGTCCTGAAGAAAGCTGTGTTAATTCTGATAACTATTTAGCGAGATTACTTAATGAAGATAGAGATGAGAAAACCGAAACTAATCCAAGAATTATCGGTAGAATAACTATTGGAAAAATAAAATATATAATTTTACCGTATTCAAGAGGGTTTATTGCTGTAAATGGCTCTGAAAGAGTCGGTTTAGGAACAACACTATCTAATGTAAGAAAAAATTTACAAAAATTAAAGACAAGGCAGTATCAACCTCCTGAGCAAGAATATCCTATATAAAAATTTATAATAATTTTTATTAACTCTTATTCCCTGAAATTTTTATGAAAATTTCAGCTGGAAGTTATGACTTGAACAAGTTTTTATTTGGTGGTTATGAGCAAGATATTATAACTACTATTTACGGAGCTGCTGGAACAGGAAAAACTAATTTTTGTTTGTTAGCTTCAGTAAGCCAAGCAAAAAAAGAAAACAAAGTTATTTTTATAGACACAGAAGGAGGTTTTTCTATTGAAAGATTTAAGCAATTAGCTGGAGAAAATTATGAAAAGCTACTTGAAAACATTATTTTAGTTAAACCAGTAAATTTTTCAGAGCAGATAAAAGTTTTTTCTAATCTTATTAAAGAGATTAAATCAAAAGGAAAAATAGGTTTAATTGTTGTAGATGGCATGACTATGCTTTATAGATTAGAGTTAGCTGAAGCAAGCAAGAAAAACGAAAAAGGAGGAATCAAAAACATAAATTCAGAATTGGCAAAACAGATGAGGATTTTAGCAGAAATAGCTAGAACTAAAAATATTCCTATTATAATCACTAATCAGGTTTATTCTGAATTTTTATCAAGAGAAGAACAGGAAGCTGGAAAAATTGCTGAAACAAGAATGGTAGGAGGCTCTATCTTGCAATACTGGAGCAAATGCATTATTGAGTTGAGTTTAGAAAGAGGTAAGAGAAAAATAATCTTAAGAAAACATAGAAGCTTGCCTGAAAAAAGTTTAGATTTTGAGATTACTAATACTGGCATAAGAAAGAGAGGTTGGATATAAAATGAGATTGACACAACATATTCTTGAGGAGATGATAGAAGACGAAAGAGTTGCCTTAGTTGGAAAAACAGCAAGAGATAAATCCTATATGAATTTTGGAGTGGTTGTAATTAGTGGGATAAAAAAGAATAGAACTTACGAAATAACCTTTGCAACTGAAAAAGGCAGTAAATATACTTATCTTGGTGAACTTACTCAATTTTTAGAATTAATTTAATTTTCTTTTGCTCTCACAGCCAGGCAAAAAAAGCATGGATTTTGAGATTACTAATTTTAGAATTAGAAAGAGAAGGTGATTTAATTATTATTCTGGTAATAATAACTAAATCTTAATCTTGAGTTTGCTGTTTCTTCATGGGCTTTTTGCATTCTTTCTATGTGTTTAGGAACATCATCACAATCCCTCATAGGGATTCGTATTGGTTCACCAACTTCCAAACCAAGCTCTTTTGCTCTTTTCAAGAAATCATCTATAGCCCTTCTTCGAGTATAACTTAATTTATATTTTTCAGACATGAAGTTTAGAAGATTTTGTTATTTAAATATTTTATTCTTTTAGTTGCTGTTTTCTTTTCTACTCTCGCAACCAGGATTGAAACAAAACTCCCAGGGTCTTTTGCCTTTTTGTATTCTTAAAAGCATAGGAAATCCGCACTTCTCGCAAATTCTGCCTGAGGGTTTTATTAATCCAGGAGGCAGAGAAAAAGTAGTTTTGCATTCAGGGTAATTAGAGCAGGCAACAAAACTTCTTTTGAATTTTTTATTGTAAAGTATCCTTAAGTTTCCTTTTTTGCATACAGGACATAATTGTAATTTGTTGTTTTCTCTTTCCTGTTCGTAAATTTCTTGGTTAGCTTTTACTAACTCCTTGCCTATTGCCTCCTCATTTTTCTTGAGGTCTTGGGAAATTTCTATTATTGTTTCTTTAGCCTCTTTTATTGTTTTTTCTTGTAAATTTGTTAAATTTTTTTTGGCTTTTTGAATTGAATCCATTTCTTTTTCAAAATGTCTTGTCAGCTTTTCATCTATGATTATAGGTGAGTATTTTTCTAAACTTTCAATTAAATTTATTCCTAAAGGGGTTGCTTCTATACTTGTTTCTTTTATGTAGTTTCTGTTGTATAAAGTATCAATTATACTTGCTCTTGTAGCTTTAGTTCCTAAATTTTTTCGTTCTAATTCAGTTATGATAGATGAAGGAGTATATCTTCTTGGAGGTTGAGTTAATTTTTCTTCTATCTTTGAACTTGAGATAATTTTTTCTCCGTTTATGTCTTCAAGTTCTGTTTCTTTAATTATAGCAGGATAGACATTTAGCCAGCCCTTTTCTTTTATTTCCAATCCAGAAGCTTTAAACACTAATTTATCTTTATCTGTAATAAAGATAATTTTTTTGTCTTCTATTTCTGCATCTGAACAGAAACAAGAAATAAATCTTTTTACTATCAAATTATAAATTTTTTCTTCTTCATTTGACATAGAAGAAAATTCTCCAGTTGGCATTATTGAAGGGTGGGCCGGATCTGATTTTTTTCCTTCAATTGGCCTACTTCTTGTTGCTATAGAAACTTCTTTGAACTTTGAAGAAAGCTTTCTCAAAATTTCTTTTGGTTTAATCACTTCAGGAATTTTCTGAGAAGAAGTTCTTGGATAGCTTATCAAGCCTGCTAAATATAAATTTTGAGCTAGCTGTAAAGTTCTTGATGGAGAAATTCCGAATAATCTATAAGCTTCTCTTTGCAGGGAAGTTAAATCAAAAGGATAAGGAGGAATTAAATTTCTTGATGTTTTTTCTGTATTAGCTTGACCTTTTTGTCCTTTTAATTTTGAAAATTTTTCTAATAATTTCTTATCAAAAATGTCTTTTTCATATTTTAATTCTGTCTCGTGACCATTTAATTTAATATAAACTTGAAAATAAGTTTGTGGCTTAAAATTTTTTATTTCTAATTCTTTTTTTACTATTAAATTTAAAGCAGGTCCTTGAACTCTGCCGATAGACATTATTTTAAATTTTCCTGCTTTTTGAATTGCTGACATTAAAGCTCTTGACAAATTAATTCCATACATCCAATCAAGAAAATGTCTTGTCTCTCCAGCAATTGCCTGCCCCCAATCAATTGTTGGCATTAAATTTTTGTAAGAATTGTTTAATTCTTCATTAGTAAGAGTTGAGAATTTCATTCTTTTTGCATCTTTTTGCTTGCAAATAAATCTCAAAACATTCCATCCAATCACCTCTCCTTCTATATCATAATCAGTACTTAAAATAAATTCAGAAGCATTTTTGGATAATTTTTCAAGCAACTTATAATATTTTCTGCTCCAGTCTTTTTTTCTTACTTTCCAGTTAGGCTGCCATTCTATATTAAAAATAGGAAATCCTTTTTCCTTGCTTGTTAATGTGAATAAATGACCTACTGCACATGCTACAATGATTTTTTTATTATCTTTTTCTAACTCATAATATGGAACTCCTAAATCGAAATGCTTTCTTGGTTTTCCTAAAGCATTTGCCATTTTTTCTGCAGCTTGTGGTTTTTCAGTTAAAATTAAAGTATAATTTTCTTTAATTTCTTGTTCTGGTTGTATTGAAATCTCTTCTCTTATTGTTCTTGTTTTCAGCTTACCTATTTTGGTTTTTTTGCTTCCTGATTCTATTTTTATTAATTCTTCATCTTTTATTTGCTTTACAGGAATTTCAACTGCTCTTCTTAAGTCATCTGCATCTAGAGGTACATACTCATCTAATTTTTCTATTTTTCTTTTGAATCTTGGCATATTTTTATTTCGAGAAATAGCTATTTATAGTTTTTGTTATATATTTTTAGGTTTAAATCTCAATAATCTCAAATCTCGTAAGAGTTTGAGAGTCTGGAAATCTTAAATTTCCAGAATCCTGCCTTTTCTTCCTACATTTATTATTGTTGTCTTACCTATTTTTTCTTCTATTCCTTCTGCTTCATGAATATGTGAGTGAATTAAAAAATCTGGCTGAAATTTTTCAATGGCTTTTCTAATTGAATTACTGCCTTGAATCCCTGAAAATTCAGAAAATGTTTTTGAGGGATGCATATGAGTAATCATTATTTTCTTTCTTGTGTTTTTCAAGGCATCATGCCCTTTTTTTAGTGTTGAAAATAATTCTCTCTCATTAGTATCAAATCCTATTGCTCCACCTGCTCCAAATATTCCTATATCTCCTGCTCTTATTGAATAGCCATGAATATTTCTCATGCCATATAATTCAGCTAAAAAATCTATTGTCGCAAAAGAATCATGATTTCCTGGCAATAACAAAACTTTTTTTCCTTTTTCTTGGAATGGCTTTAATAAATTAGGGGTTTCTATTGGAGAGGTTATATCTCCTGCTAAGATTACTAAATCTACTTTCTCTTTCTCTGCTCTTTCAGCTAGAATTTTTGTAGTTCTGGTATCTCCGTGGATATCACCAGCTGCCAGGATTTTTAATTTCTTGTTTTTCATGATTATAATAGTACACTAATGTTTAAAAACCTATTTTTTATTTAGTTTTCTATGAGACCAACAGTCTATGAAAGAAAAATTATGCCTATGGGAATTAAACTTCCAAGTACGAGAATTGGCTTTTTAAGAAATCCTACTCTTAGAGATATTTCAAATCTTCTATCTTATGTAAAAAACCAGGATTTTTATGATTTCCAAATTAGATTTGTTGATGTTGCTACAGACGACTTTGCTGTTTCTGACTATCCTAATTTAAGAGGGTTAGCAGAAACTAAAGAGCATGGCGAAAAACCTCTTAAGAAAACATTTGTTTCAGAGATATATTTTGAAACTCCTGATGAAAGATATGCTGGTACGATTAGGAACTCTTTCTTTTTTTCACCTTTCTCTTCTATGCTAGGACTTCCAGAAGCACTTGTCTCTTTATTGTTTATAGGCATGGGTGTTTCTAATAGTTCTGCAGAGATGACATCAGCTGGAGCTATTTTAGGAGCAGATGCCTTTAGAAGAATTAGCAATTCAACAAAAACTAAAGCTTTAGAACTCGTGGCTGGTCCTCAAAAAGATATTTTCTCTTATAAAAAATATATGATAAATCCTTCAATTTTTATTAGTAAATCTATAAAAATGTTTTCTGAAAATCCTGCGTATACTTTTGATGATTATTTAAGAGAACAAGAAAAAGATAGATTAAGAAGAGAGACTTATTCTCTCGATGAGATAAAAAAATTTAGGGAATTTACAGCTTATTTGGAAAGAATTAACTTGTAAATTTATGGATCATCTCCCGAAATTTCTCTGTCTTGATTTAAATTCTTCTATGCAATTAATTAAATCTTGTTTAGAAAATTCAGGCCACATTTTCTCAAGAAAAATTAACTCTGAGTAGACAGACTGCCATGGCAAAAAACCACTTAATCTTTTTTGATTGCCTGTTCTTATTATCAAGTCTGGCTCTGATTTTAACCAAAGATTTTCTTGAACATCTTTTTCTGTTATTTTCCCCTTCTTATTCTTTAATTTGTTGAAAGCTTGTAAAAGTTCAAGTCTTCCACCATAAGCAAAACAGAAATTTACTTTATAGTTATTGTAGCTAGAGGTGTCTTTTTCAAATTCTCTCGCTAGTTCCCTAATATGTTTTGGAACTAAATTCAAATCTCCTATAAATCTTATTTTAACTTTGTCTTTTTTTATTCTAGGATCTTTCTTGAATTTCTTAAACCATCTTACAAATAAATCGAAAAGAAAATTTAATTCTACTTTATCTCTTTTTAAATTTTCTGTAGATAAAGTGTAAATAGTTATTTCCTTAATATTAAGCTCTTTACACCAGTCTAATAATCTATCAACATTTTTCGCGCCTTCTTCATGTCCTTTCCAAAAAGGCAAATTTCTTGACTTGGCGTATCTTCTGTTGCCGTCGATCACAACAGCTAAATGTTTAAGTTTGTTTTTCATAATAGAATTACTTACTTGCAAGGATTTTTAAGCTTTATGAATTTTAGATTTAGTCGGTTTTATCTCTTTAAAACCAGTATATTTCCATAAAGCCTTTGGGATTTTTATGCTCCCAGATTTTTGGAAAAAATTCTCGCAAATGCAAGCAATCATTCTTTCTGTTGCTATGGCTGTATTGTTAAGAGTAAAGACAAATTTTAACTCGTCTTTATCCCGAAATTTTATATTAGATCTTCTTGATTGATAATCTAAACAATTAGAGCAAGAGCCCAACTCTCGATATTTTCCCTGAGAGGGAAAATAGCCCTCTAAATCAATTGTTTTTGTTGCTGTCCTGCTTGTTTCTTGTCCTGATAAAAGAATAACTCTAAATGGAATTTCTAATGCTTTATATAGCTCTATAGAATTTTTTAAAATCAAATCAAATTCTTTCCAAGAATCTTTTGGTTTACAAAAAACAAATTGCTCGACTTTGTCAAATTGATGAGTTCTAAAAATTCCTTTTGTGTCTTTTCCATGACTTCCTGCTTCTTTTCTAAAATTAGTAGAAAAACCAGCAAACCTTAATGGTAATTCTTTAGAACTTATTATCTCATTAAATTTTAAAGCATTTATAGCATGTTCTGCTGTTCCTATTAAGTATAAATCCTCATTTTCTATCTTGTAAATAGATTCTTCAAAAGTGTCAAGAGTAATTGCGCCTTCTAATGCTTTTCTATTTAACATGTAAGGTGTTTGTATTAATTTGAAGCCTTTTTTCCATAGAAAATCTAAAGCAAATTGTATAATCGCGAAATTTAATTTTACTAGTTCATTTTTTAGATAGTAAAATCTAGAGCCAGAAACTTCACTTGCCTTTTCTGTGTCTATCAAGTCAAGTTCTTGAAGTACTTCTGCATGTCCTTTTTCAAGTTTCTTGTTTTTTATTCTCCCAAATTTTTTTAAAATTTTGTTTTTGTTGCCTTTCGGAACGCTTTTGTCTAAGATATTAGGAATATTTTTCCATAAGCTTATTCTTTTCTTTTCTGTTTTGCTTAGATTATTCTCTTTTTCTTGTAATAGTTTTGGTATAGATTTTGCTTCTTTTATCAGATTATCTATTTGTTCTTTATTTTTCTTTGCGAGATTTATTTCCTGAGAAATTTTGTTTCTTCTCGCTCTTAATTCATCAGTTTCTTTTTTAAGTTGCTTCCATTCATTATCTAAGCTAAGAAGTTCATCTAAAATACTTTCAGATATTGCTCTTTTTTTTAAACTATCTTTTACTAGCTTTGGATCTTCTCTTATTAGTTTGATATCTAACATGTTAATATCAGTTTTGAAAGATATTTAAAGTTTGCTTTTCTTGTATAGTCATGGAACTGGAAAAAATTATCAGATTAGCAAGAAAAGAAATGCAAGAGATGTTAGCAAGTGTTTTGGAATATAATTCTAATTTTGTGAAAAATAAAAGCCAAGAAAAGTTGCTTGAAAGAATTTTGTTTTCTATTTCTGTTATAGACAGGAAGTATTTTGCTGAGGATGAGGATAGAGCTTATGATGATAATGCCTTACCTATAGGAGAAGGACAGACAATTTCTCAGCCTTCAACTGTTGCAAGAATGCTTTTACTTGTGAATTTAGAAGAAAGAGATGATGTTTTAGAGGTAGGAACAGGAAGCGGTTGGAATGCTTGTTTAATTGCTTTTCTTGTCTATCCTGGAAATACAACAAGCATAGAGAGAATTTTTGAGTTAAAGAAAAAAGCCGAAAATAATTTAAAAAATTTCAAAGAGCATTTGAAAAATTCAAAGCCAGAAGCTTATGAAAAATTAACCAAGATAAATTTTCTTGCAAAAAATGTTTTTTCTTTAGAAAATAAGAAATATGATAAGATAATAATTACTGCTGGGATTAAAAGAGGCGAGGAAGAAAAAATAGAAACTCTTGCTTTAAAGCTTTTGAAAGAAAAAGGAAGCTTGATTTGTCCTTATACTTCAGGGCCATTAATTATTTTAAAGAAGAACGGAAAATTAAAAAATTTTTTAACTGAAGAGGAGTATGTTTTTGTACCTCTACTTGATAGTTAATTTCTAGTATCGAAAGGTTTAAAAATATATATTTTAATATATAGATTAGATTATATAAGATACAAGGGAAAGATTTAAATATATATGCTGTAATATATATATTATAGTATACATGACTAAGGAGAAAAACAAATAAAATGAAAGACAATTTTGATATCTTTTTTAGAAGAAAGCCAGCTTTAATGTTAATAGCCTTAAAGAAAATATCAAGAGCAAGATATGGAAGTATACTTGCAAAAGAAGTTGACTGCACATATAGCCATGCTGTAAAGATTCTGCAAACTTTGGAGAAATTAGGCTTAGTATTGTTTGATAAAAAAGGAAGAATCAAGCTAATCAAGCTTACAAAAAAAGGACAGGATATAGCAGATTTTATTGAGAATATTAAGAAGTTGGTTGATTAAATAGTTATTTTCTGAGACAGTAATTTATTTAAAGGACTTGGTTTAAACTTATTTATGACTAGAGGAAAAGGTATTGATATAATAGAATTGTTTCAAAAAACTTATGATTTATTAGTCAAAAGGCATTCTCCTTCTCAAGTAGTTTTTCCTTCAGAAGTTTATGTTGAGATTGCTGATGATTCTGATTGGCACAGAAATAGAAAAGGATATATGAAGTATTCTTCAGTGGGCTTGTTTCAATTAAATGGAAAAAATTGGGCAGTCACAAGGGGGGTAAACGGGGGTGGTTATCCTGCTGATGCTTATAGAGGAGATATTTTAGTTTTAGAGTTTGATTTAAAGAGAGCATCTAAAGATGGAAGAAAAATTAAAAAAACTCCAAAAACAATTGAAGAAGAATTGAAAGGAGAAATTGAGAATAGCGATTATTTTAGGAATTCTCTAATTATTGGTATGTATGATGGTAGATTAGCATCAACTAGAAGTAATAATAGGGGAATGAGATTGATGGAGCTTTTAGGAGATTCTTCAAGGTTTGTTGCTCATGAACGAGAAATTAGAGATGATGTTATTCATTTAGATTTAAGACATGTTGTTTCATCTCCAACACTTTATAAATTAGAATTTGTGGGTTTTTTGACTGATAGTATTGAAAAAGTTTTAATTGATTGATTATCTTGATTTTTTTACATCAATTTTAGGGCAGTATTTAGAAACAGGACAAATGCTGCATAAAGGAGAAATTGGCTGACAGATATTCTTTCCATGCAAGATAAACAAAGCATTTAACTCTTTCCAATATTTTTTTGGCAGAATTTTCTCAAGTTCTTTCTCTGTTTTTTCTGCTGTTTTTGTTTTTACCCAGCCGAGTCTATTGCTAACTCTATGAACATTCACGTCTACGGGAATAACTAGTTTGTTAAATGCAAAATTCAAGACAACATTTGCTGTTTTTGGGCCAATTCCTTTTATTTCTAATAGCTTGTTTTTTTCAGAAGGAACTTTTCCTTTGAATTTCTCAAGAATAATTTTAGAAACATGTTTTATTGTTCTAGCTTTATTTTTATAATATCCAGAAGAATAAATTAGCTTTTCTAATTTTTTTATTGGTAATTTTAAAATATCTTTTGGTTTATTAACTTGAGAAAACAATTTTTTCACAACTTTTTCTGTTGTCTCATCTCTTGTTCTTAATGATAATAAGCAGGAAATTAAAATTTTGAAGGCATCTTTTTTCTCTTGTTTCATTCTGTTTAGGGTTGTTCTTCTCTTACTAGAATAATATTTTTCAAGGATTTTCATTACCCTTTCTATATTTTTTGTTTTTTCTTCAATCATTCTCCAAATTCTTCAAAAAACTTGATAAACCTTCAATATGGCTTATTTTTAGTTTAAGCAAAATGAATCTTAAAGTGTTGTCAAGATGAACTTTTCTTTTCGCTAATTCGCTTTTTAAAAGCAAGTAGAGCTTTTTTCCCTTTTTATCAAAATCTGTCAAGATACAGATTTTTTTCTTGCCAGCAATTTCTTCTATTTCTTCTATTTTTTCATATAAGCTTTTATTTAGCTCATTAATTACAAAAATGTTTTTAAAGCCAAGCTCTTTTAAAGCAAGAAAATCTTTTTTTCCCTCTACAATTATAAATAAATCTTTTGTTTTTTCTAGCTTTTTTTCTATTTCTTCTAAATTAAAATTCATTTTCTTACTATCATTATTATTTTGGTATTTATATTTATTTCCTATAAAAAGTTTTGTATTAAGCTTTTTAATAAATATTCTCTAATATAAAAATCCTTATATATTTCATTTACTTTAAATAAAAATGAATACCTCAAATTCCTCACAAAGTTCTGAAAATAATGAAAAATTTGATTTTTTAGAGGTCATAGACGCTGAGGAAATTTTGGAAGAAACCAAAAAAACAACTTTAGAAAAATTTTGGGAAGGAATAAAACAAGCTAGATTCAGCGAGTTAACTAGAGAAGAGGCAGTAAGGTTAGTTAATGAGCTATATTTCTCAAGTAAACCATTAACACATTTAACTAACGAGGAGGAGGTAGGTATTAGAAGAAATTTAGAAACAATTATTATGAAAAATTTTAATAGGATGAGATTAAAAGAATTGACAGAAGAAAAAGTTATTTATGTTAGAAGAAAGTTAGCTGGAAAGGAAATCTATTCTTTAGTACAATTTGGCAAAAAGCCTTCTTTTGAAGAACAATCTAGATTTTATGTATATCTTAAGGCTCTAAATGAGAAATCAAAAAAATGGAACGAGGAAAATATTGCTCCTTTATTGGAGTCTGGCAGAAAATTTTTAACTCCTCAAGAGAAATTAGAGTTATTTTCAAACCCAGAAGTTTGGGTTAATGCATGTTATGTTAGCCATATTGTAGAGTACAATTTAGTTAAAGACTGGTTTATGAGGCCTTTGATAGCTTATAGGTTAAATTCGAGATATGGTATTTTTTCTAGAGAAGATTGGTTTGAAAATTCTCATTGCACTACAGAGAATTTTAAAGCTTTTGTAAAAGCAAGAAAAAAAGAAAAAATAAGAATGTTAGATGTTGGCGGAGGAATGGGACAAGCTTGTTATGATGCTGAACAGATATGTAATGAGGTTAAAGCTACAAATTTAACAATTGAGGAATATCCAGCGATGTTTTCTGTAGAAACTGTTTTTTCTCCAGCTGAGAGAATGCCTCTGGAATTTAAAGAACAATTTGACATAATATTTTCAAATAGCGCATTCAGATATTTTAGTTATCCTAATATAGCTTTAGAAAATTGTCTGCAAGCTTTGTCTGTTGGAGGAGAAGCAAAACTAATAGTTGAAGCAAGATTAATTCAGCCAAAAATTGTAAAGGATCCTCTTAGAGATTTAAAATATACATCAGATTCTATTAGAAGATTAGTTATTAAATATCAAAGATTAAGAGAGTTAGCTGAAAAAGGATATATAGAACTTAGAACAAGCATAGCAAAACCAGTAAACGAAAAAGGAGGATTTGATAAAGATGGAAAATACATATTAGTTATGCCTCGTAAAAGAGTATTTGATTTTCCTATTCCTAGAGAGCCAACTCATTTTCCTACTGTCTTTCTCGAGATTAAAAAACTGAAATCTTTAGGAGAGGTTTAGCTTTCAAAAGTTTGTGTTATGTAATTTTTTCTTGGAAAATGGTCCCGGAGGGATTTGAACCCTCGACACCGGCATTAAGAGTGCCGTGCTCTAACCAGGCTGAGCTACGGAACCATTCCGTAGCTTTATAAGTTTTAAGAAGTTTTTAAAGATTTAGAAAATAGTTATCTTATGCAAGCTCCATCTTTGCAGCCTTTAGGACAGCCTCTTCTTGCTGACCTTATTATACTTGCATGATCACAATAATATTCTTTTAGTTTAGCTCCTCTTACACAGTAATCTTCATAAACCACTTTAAGATTTTCATAAGTTGTATTCCCTTTTGTATAAAAAGATTGCTCATTTTTATAAAGATAAAAACTTGTTTTGTCAGAGTCAATGCATTTTCCTCTATTTTTAACAATGTTTCCTGTAATTTTGTTAAAAGAGAAAATTATAGTTAAGAGAAAAAGCAGGCTTATTATTATAAATAGATATTTGCCTTTCATTTTATGCAAGCTCCGTCTTTACAGCCATTAAGACATTGATATCTCTTGCTTTGTATTTTATAATCTGTAAAGCAGTAGTATTCTTTTACATAATGGTCAGACACACATATATCAATATAACTCACATTTCTGTTTTCAAAAGTTACTTCTCCTTTCTCGTTATAGTTTATACCCTTGTCAGTATCTTTACATCCTTTTAATGTGCCTCCTATAGTAACATAACTTCCTGTATACTGGTAAATAGAAAATCCTAATACTATTCCAACAATTATAGCAGCTATCAAATAAACAAACTCTTTTTTCATAGCTGAATTAGAAAAAAGAATTATTTAAATTTATCTATAAACTCTGCTCGTTTACAGATGAATAAATAAATTAATAATTAAGAATAATTAAAAAATAGTTTATCTCTAAACTCTACTCGTCTATAGATAATTAAATCATTATTAAAAAATAGTTTATCTATAGACTCGCCATGTATGCTTGCATTTTGTGCATCTGAAGAATTGGGTTTCTGCTTCATCAGATGAACGAGTTTGAGCTGACCAGAAATAAGCTTCATTATGCCCGCATTTTGGGCAGGTTGCAGTAGTTGTAGGAAAAACATCTGTGTCTTTTTCTTTTATTATCCCAATTTTTTGTTTTTCTTTTATTTTTTCGCTTGCCTCTATTTTTACTTTTCCTTTTGCTGAATAGTTGCATCTTGCGCATCTAAACTTGTTGTTTTTCTCTACCAAGACAGAACCGCATTTTGGACAAAATTCCATCAAGAGTTTTAATTTTTAGTGTTTTTAAATCTTGCTATTTCATTATTTTCACGAAAGAGTTAAGAAAATTAAAAACCCTGAAACAACTTTACAAAACCTAATTTTACCCAGCCTAATTTAGGAATTTTGAATTGAGCTTTTCCTATTATCTTATCTCGAGTAATAGATTTTTCAATTGTTAATTGTCCTGAATTATTGTCTCCTTTTGTTTCATATACCAATTCATTATTTTCATTTTTAATTTCTACTATTCTATGTATAAGAGGATGTTTTTGATTAGCTTCAAAAATAATTATATCTCCAATTTCAAGATTTTTTGATTTAGTAACTAAAATAATGTCTCCCATTTCAAAACCTGTTCTTAAAGGCCATTTTTCTGCTTCTAATTTGCTAATTCCTTGCTCTAAATACCAAGAACCTTTTTCTTGCCACCATATTTCAAAATCATCTTGTAAGCCAAGAATATTTCCTAGAAAACTTCCTGAATGATGCATGCTTGAAGATTCAACTACAACTAGAGGCATAGAAGTTCCTAATAATAAAGAGAGTCCTGGAAAGAAAATAAATTTAACTAGCAAGAAAGCTAAAACTAAAGAGACAATCCAAGACCATATGCTTTCATCTTTCCATAAAAAATTCCAGATTTTTTTTGCTGTTTGTTTAAATTCTTTCGTGTTCATGTCCATAAATTGAAACCATATCTTTTAAGATGTGGTTTCGTTGATGATAAAAGAATAGAAATTATGTTTTTAAAAGTTGTTGTGCAATTCCTGATAAATCTTTCGAACCGAAAGATTTATAAATAGCTACTTATTGTGTATACAATAAGGTATACACATATCTCAAAACTTCAGAATTCAAAGAATTCTGACAGCATTCAAAAATTAAAATTTTTGATGTTGTAAAAGTTTGATGAGACAGAAAATTTAAAAAATTTTCTGTACCTCCTTTCGCTATCTTCTCTTTGAGAAGATAGCTTTATATGTCAAAAATAAAAAATAAATCAAAAATCAAAAAATATAGAATAAAAATCCAGAAAATTAAAAATTTTCTGGCTCGTTAAAATTTCAGAAAAATTTAAGATGACAGACTTGTTTGATAATGTAATATTATGTAAGCACTGCAATATGAAAATGAAAAAAGTTAATTTAATTAGGAATGGTTTTCAGTTGCGAGCCTTAATTTGTGAGAAATGCAAGCAAAAAATCATTCATCCACAAGATGAAGAAGAATACAAAAATTTTCTAAACCTAAAAGGTAAAATATTTAAAGTTAAAATGAGAATTGTAGGAAATAGTTATGCTGTTTCAATTCCTAAAGAAATAGTTGACTTCATTAAAGAGCAGGAAAGAATTATGAATGATATTGTGCAAGTGGCTTTCAATGATGCAAGAAAATTAAGCTTAATGTTTGGTGAGGACGAACGAGTCCAAACAGACAGGATTGGTGAGCGAGAAGAGCAATTTCGAACAAGCAGAGAGAAATTGAGACACGTTGAGGAATTTGCAGAAAAAGAAGAAGAGGAAGATGTAAGAGAGATAGCAAGAAAAAAAATAAAAAAACAAATTTAAACAAAAAATTTAACATGGTAAATCAAGTCAAACTAAAAGTAGTAGAAGCCTTACAAGATGATGCTTACAAGGGAATAGCAAGAATAGATACTGAAATTATGAGGCAACTTGGCTTGAGAAGAGGAGATGTTATTTTAATTAAAGGAGGGAAAGAAACAGTAGCAATAGTAGACAGAGCTTATCCTGCTGATATTGGCGAGTTAATAATAAGAATTGATGGAATTATAAGAAGAAATGCAAAAACAGGAATTGGCGAGTTAGTTTCTGTTTCTAAAGCTGAAATAAAAGAGGCAAAAAAAATTAATATTGCTCCTTCACAAAAAGGAATTATGATTCAGGCGCATCCAGAAAGTTTGAAAAATGGTTTGTTAGGAAGAGCTGTTGTTAAAGGCGATATTGTAGTTTTAGGAGGAACAGCAAGAAGAAGAGATATTATGTCAGAAATGGATTTGTTTGATGATATTTTTGCAGAAGCATTTTCTGGAATAGGCGGTTTTGGTTTTTCTGGTTTTTCTCAAATCAAATTCTTAATTGTTAATACAACTCCAAATCAGCCTTGTGTAATCACAGAAAATACTGAAATTATATTGAGTTCAAAAGCAGTTGAAGTTAGCGAGGAGAAAATTCCAGAAGTAACTTATGAAGATATAGGAGGTTTGGATGAAGAATTGAAAAAAATTAGAGAAATGGTAGAATTACCTTTAAAACATCCTGAGATATTTGAGAGATTAGGAATTGAACCTCCAAGAGGTGTATTGTTGCACGGTCCTCCTGGAACAGGAAAAACTTTATTAGCAAAAGCAGTAGCAAATGAGTCAGAAGCTCATTTCATTTCTATAGCAGGTCCAGAGACAATGAGCAAATGGTATGGACAGTCAGAACAGAACTTAAGAGAGAAATTTGAAGAAGCAGAGAAAAATGCTCCTTCTATTATATTTATAGATGAGATTGATGCTCTTGCTCCTAAAAGAGAGGAAAGTTACGGAGAAGTTGAAAGAAGAGTTGTTTCTACCTTGCTTACTCAAATGGATGGATTAAAAGACAGAGGCAAAGTAGTAGTTATAGGAGCAACTAACAGGCCAAATGCTATAGATCCAGCATTAAGAAGGCCAGGAAGATTTGACAGAGAAATTATTATTAATGTTCCTGATAAGCAAGGAAGATTATCTATTCTTAAGATACATACAAGAAACATGCCTCTTGCAAAAGATGTTAGTCTTGATGAGTTAGCAGGAATAACCCATGGTTTTGTAGGAGCTGATGTTTCTGCTTTAGCTAAAGAAGCTGCTATGATTGTTTTAAGAAAAATTTTGCCTAAATTAAAATTAAAAGAAGAGGAAGAAATTCCAAAAGAAGTTTTAGAGCAGTTAAAAGTTACAAGAAAAGATTTCTTGGATGCTTTGAAAACAGTTAGACCTTCAGCAATGAGAGAAGTGCTAGTAGAAACACCGAATGTTAAGTGGAGTGATGTGGGAGGTTTAGATAATATCAAGCAAGAGTTAATTGAAGCAATTGAGTGGCCTATGAAGTTTCCTGATTCTTTTACAAGAATGGGAATTAAACCTCCTCGTGGTATATTATTATACGGGCCTCCTGGTACAGGAAAAACTTTGCTAGCAAAAGCAGTTGCAAATGAATCAGAAGCTAATTTTATTCAGGTTAAAGGGCCAAGTTTACTAAGCATGTTTGTAGGAGAGAGCGAAAAAGGTGTCAGAAAAATTTTTGAAAGAGCAAGACAAGTTGCTCCTGTTATAATTTTCTTTGATGAGATAGACAGTTTAGCAGCAAGGAGAGGATTAGAAATAGGTGCAAGAGTAACAGAACAGGTTTTAAATCAGTTGTTAGCAGAAATGGATGGTTTAGAAGAGTTACAAGACATCATAGTTATAGGAGCTACTAACAGGCCTGATATGTTAGATCCTGCAATATTAAGGCCAGGAAGATTTGACAGATTATTGCTAGTAATTCCTCCTGCAAAAGAAGGAAGATTAGAAATTCTCAAGATACATACTAAAAACATGCCTCTTGCTAAGGATGTGAGTCTTGACAAGATGGCTGAAAAATTAGATGGTTATGTAGGAGCTGATATAGAATCTTTATGCAGAGAAGCTGCTATGCTTGCTTTAAGAAAAGACAAAAATGCTAAAGAAGTTACAAAAAAACATTTTGAAGATGCAATGAAAAAAGTTACTGCATCAGTTTCAAAAGAAGCTATGGATAAATACAGGCAAGTAGAAACAGAGTATTTAAAGTCAGCTAAAGCTGCTTTGGAAAAACCTAGTAGTTATTTGGGATGAGAAAATGAAAAAAAAGATTAAGCTGATTAATCCTAAGATGAAATTTAATCTGTTATTAAATAAATTTGAGCCTGAATTGCCTTTAAGAAAAAATAATAAAATAATAAAAAGAAAGAGAAATTGGTGGGCATATTGGTGTGTTATTATAGAGATTATAATCTTAGTATGCATTATTGTTTGGCAGTTAATAAAGAATTTTTTTTGAAGATTTTATATCAAAACTTCAACCCTATCTGTAATAAGAATAGTATTTTCAGCTTGAGAAACTTTTTTATGAGATTTTTCTACTAATTGAGGATATTGATAAATGGCCTGAGCTTGCTCTAAAAAACTTAAGCTTATTTTTGCTCTTTCACCAAATTTTTTTATAATCCATCTTTCACAAAAAGGTAAGGTTTTATATTCTTGTTCAATAAAATTTAAAATTTCTCTTGCTAGCAAATCTCGAACTCCTGCTCTTTTTTCAAATCTGTATATCCCAGAAGGACTTGAGTCATAAACTATTCCTTGTCCCAAAGTTGCGAATGGCTCTATTGCATAAGCTCCTTCCTCAAGTTTAGTTGAGTTATTATTATCATAATTAGGAATTGTCAAGCCAGCATGAACTTTGTATTTTCCTAATTCATGTCCTGATAAATTTCTTATTGGAGAAAAACCAAAACTTGTTATGGCTTTATGAATTTTTTCTCCTATCTCATTTAGTTTTATCTCTTTTTTGCTTTTTACATATTCTAAAGCTTCCTGTAAAGCTTTTTCTGAAGCTAGAATTAGTTTTTTGTTTTCTTCATTATTTTCTAAATCTAAAGAAAAAGCTAAATCAGCTATAAATCCATCACAAGAAACTCCAAAATCAATTTTCAACAAACCTGAAGCAAGAGTTTCATCATTATAAGCAGGAGTAAAATGAGCTGCTATCTCGTTTATGCTTAAATTGCAGGGAAAAGCTGGTTTTCCCCCTAATTCTTCTATCTTATTTTCAATTTTCTCTGCTATTTCAAGTAGCTTTACTTGAGGTTTTATTATTGATTTTGCATATTCTTTTACTTTTCTAGCTATAATTCCTGCCTTTCTGTAATTAGAAATTTCTTGTTCTGAAATTTGTAAGCCTAAAAATCTTTGATTTTCAGGATTTTCTATTTCACTTTTTTCCATTTTTAATAATGTATATTAATTTATAATAGAGTTTAAAAACTCTTGTTTTTAATTTGTTTTATGTCTGAAGATTTGTTAAAGAAATTAAGAGAGCTCTCTAATTTAGGGAAAACAGTTGGTTTTGCTGATAAAAAATCTGGTGGGCATTATAAAGTAGGAGAAATTATTGACGAGGTTAGTGTTGTTTCAAGTAGTGATGTAGAATATAAATATTTTATCCAAAAAATAAGAACACCTCAAGATAGGATTGAGTACAGGTTTTGTTATTATACTACAGATGCTAAACAAAAAAGACTTGTTTTTGGGCAGTATGCTATAGATATGAGTGAGAGAGATTTTTTTGAACTTGTTAGAAAAGCAGTACAAAAATTTAGAATTTAATTTTTTCTTCTTCTTTGCGAAGACACCTACGGTTTCTTTCGCATAATCTTCCCTTTTCTAATTTTTACGTCTGCGCTCTTTTGGCAAATAGTTTTTAATCTGCTTATTAACAATTTTAGACATTCCTAAAATATCTTCTTTATGTTTTAATATATAATAAATTTTCTTCTCAGAAAATTTTTCTTGCTCTTCTTCTATTTGAATATCTCTGCCTTTTAAATATTCTTCTGCTTGTTCTTGAGTTAATTCTATAACATTATTTTTTATTTGTTGCTTGAGAAGATGACAGGCATCTACACTCAATCTTACATCTTGCCCATCTATTTTTGCGAAATATAAGCCAATTGTTTCAATAAAAATATTTTCAGCTAACTTATTTATTTCATCTTTGTTTAAATTCCCTGAAAATGCTCGAATTTTTTCATTTCCTGATTTAAAAAGCAAGAAAGGTATATTTGAAATTCCGTAAATCTCAAGTTTTTTTATAATTTCTAATTTTTCTTCCCTACTTAAAATTTCTTGTTTCATTTTTTAATAGCTTCAATAAACTCCTTTACATCATTTTCAATTTCTTCTTTAATAGAATAGAAAACTCTTGAGTCATCAATTTCTCCATATTTATGGATTATAAAATTTCTCATGCCTTTGGCATCCTGAAGTTTTTTTGCAAACTCTGCTGTTATAATTCTTTTTTCAGCTAGAATATTAAATACTGCCTCATCATCTTCAGGATAAGAATATTTCTTCTTTCTTATAAACAAAAAAGATATATCTATAATTGCTTCCACTATTTTTTCGAATAATCTTTCACACGCAGCCTTTGTCTTAAAATCTTTTTCATATTCTTCAAGATTTTCTGGAACTATATTCAGGAGTTGCTCCAGGTAAGTTTCTAACTCTTCAATCTTATCATTTATTCTTTCTTCCATCTTAAATTTCCCTTCCAACTTTCGTTGGAAATGTCAGAAACTTATAGTTTCTGAACACTGTCAAAATTTTACAATTTTGAAGTTTAATGAGGCAAAAAATTTCTATTTTTTCCATATTACTTTTCCTTTTTTATCAATTTCTTTTTTTATTTTCTCCGGCAATGTATTATAAACTTGAATATCTATTTTTTCCGGCACTTTTCCAGAAACTTTTATTCTAAATTCACTGGCTTCTTTCATACTTATGTCAGAAAATACAATTGCAATATCTATATCTGAACGGAAAGTTGCCTGATTTTCAGTGTAAGAGCCAAAAAGAATTATTTTTTTTATTCTAGATAAATATTTAGTTTCAAAAATGGCTTCTTTTGCATTCTCAATCATTGTCTTTATAACTGCGCCTTTTCTTAATTGAAATTCATCAGCATATGCAGAAAGCTCTTTGACAGCAAGAAACTTCTTTTTTATATCTCTTGATAATCTTGTTCTTTCAGATGGCTTCAGAGCAATACCTAACAGCTGTTTTTCTATTATTTTTAATTCTGCTTTTCCAAATATTCTTCTTAAATTCTTATCGGCTTTTATCAAATTTATTAAGCTCATTTTATCATTATTGTGATAATAATTATCTTAATTATGATAACTTTTTAAAACTTTCGGTTATTAATTTTTCCTCATCTTAGCAATAAAAAATCCCTCTGTGTTATTATCCTGAGGATAAATTCTTGCACATTTTTTTAGTTCGTTTAAAAATATTTTATTTTCCCATTTTGTAATTCCTTCTCTGCATTTAATTGGTAAATTTATATTTTCTAATTCTAAATCAGGAAACTGATTAAGAGCAAAATCAACAACTTCTTCATTTTCCTCTGGTGCATGAGTGCAAGTTGAATAAATTAATTCTCCTTGAGGCTTGAGAAGAGGTATTACACTGCATAATAATTTTTTTTGCAAGCCAGATAATTTTTTAATCATGTTTATATTCCACATAATAAAAGTTTCTGGGTTGCTTCTTAAGTTGCCTTCACCAGAACAAGGAGCATCTACTAAGATTTTATCAAATTTAAAATTTAATTTTTCTAATTTTTTAGACAAAATATCTCCTGGCATTCTTGTTGTAATAGTATTTGTTACTCCTATTCTTTCTAAATTTGCATTTAAAATTGAGATTCTGCCTATATCTTTGTCATTTGCAATTATTGTTCCTGTATTGTTCATTTTTGCTGTAATCTGAGTTGTTTTGCTTCCTGGAGATGCGCACAAATCTAAAATCACCTCGTTAGGATTAGGTTGTAAAGCAAGAATTGGCATCATGCTTGATAACTCTTGAACATAATAATAACCTAATAAATGCTCCTCAGATTTTCCTATTTCTCCTGGTAAAAGTTGAGATTTTACTAAAACAATCTCAGGATGCTCTGGAAATAACTGTTCTATCTCCCATTTTTTCTCTAATCTTTCTTTTAATTCTTCTGGAGAAATCTTAATTGTGTTTGCTCGAATATAATTTAAAGGTTTTTTATGTATTATTTCTGAAAATTTTTCATAGTCTTCTTTTTCCTCAAGCAACTTTTTCATTCTTTGTTCAAAAAGAGGTTTAGGATGATATTTGTAATTTTTCATGATAGAAAAAGAAATATATGGTTTTTATATCTAAGCTTGAACTGGTTGTGTTTGCGCTATTTCTTCTTGATATTGCAAGCTTCCTCTTGTTATCCTACAGATTTTTTCGTAGCCATAAGCTTCTACTTCTTTTACTCCTCTTAGAATTTCACCAAAACAAGTTAATTTAATTTCTTCATCAAATCTTTTTATGATATCAGGCCCGGTTATAAGCTCTTTAAAAGCTTTCCTTTTAAATACGGCGCTATCACCACTCCTTTCACTTAACAAATATAAATCATAATTATTTCTATCACTATAATCAGCTAAAATTCCTAATACAAGTCTTGTTTGAGTTATTTGGTTTATGTCTCCCTCTATTCTAACACTCCCCTCTAAATTGAATTCTTCTCTATTACCATTTATTAAACAAAGAACTAATTTTTCTGCTTCTTTCACAGCTTTTTCTGTTTCTCTATAAAAAGATATGGCTGGCATATCTTATCAAGAAAAAATGCTTTTTTAAATATTGTTGTAATCTAAGAGATAATAGAAAAAATTAAAAACCCTTGAGATTTAACAACTTTATGATTATTGGGGAAAAAAAAGGGATAAGAATAGGTAGTATAGATATAATGTTGTATAAAACTCCAAATGCTGAAGGCGCTCCTCTACAAAGAGAGGATTATAGAGTAGGAGTTGAAATTAGAGGAAAACCTAAAAAAATACATATACCAAAAACCCTTGAAGTTTTGTCTATAAAACAAGTTCCTTACAGAAGTTTATTGTTGGGCGAGGGGGCTAATTCCGAGGCAGATTATTTTGAAGCTCATTGGGAAGGCATTAACGAAGCTGTTTTGTACAATGTTTTATGTTCTGTAATGGATAAAAAAGAAAGACAATATGTTGGAAAACAAGGATATATTGCAACTCCAACCTCACTTATTTTGCCTCCTGAAGTAGAAGATCCCTTTAAATCTAAAGACAGTTTTATAAAAGCTCTTCCTCTATGGAGAGAAGAAGATTTTGCTTTATTGTATGAATTTTATTGGGCTTTTTCTGATAAGAGAATAGAGATTATAAATAAAACAAGACCTCTCAAAAGAATTAGAAAACTTCGTATCGAACCAGAATATATACAACAGATTAATGACATATTAGCAATTAAGAGATTTATAAGAGCTAGGGAAAATGAAAGTGCTGAATTAGGAGATTTAGAAAGAAAAGCCTTAGTTGCTCTTTCAGAATATGATAAGAGCTTGGCTCAAGAGTTAGCTGCAACTTAATTCAAAACTCCATCAATTTTTTCTGTTTTTTTCCTGAAATAATTTCTTTTATATTAACAGAAAAAATTTCAAATATATTCTCAACAGCAGGCAGAATTTGATTGTTCAAGTAATAATCTATATTATACTCTCCTTTTTCATCTGGCAATTTTACTTTCTCTCTTACAAGCTTTTTCTTCTCTCGAGTTTCTGCAATAAAAAATTTCACTAACATGCCTATATCAATAGGCATTCCTTGCTCTTTCATCTTCTGAGCAGCAATAACATGAGGAGTAATAGCTTTATATTCAGAAAGAGGTTTTTTCAACTGAGTTCTTATGATTAATTCTGTTTTCTCTATTTTTCTCTGCTTTAATTTTTTTATTATTTCTTGAACATATTCTAAAGCTTTTTCATGCTTTCCTGACTCTAAAATCATTCTTAAAACATTATTCTGAACATTACGAGACAAATTACACCAATCTCTTCTTACTGTTTCAAAACCACGAATTTTTAATTTTCCTTTTTCTGTTATTAGAGCATATTTCTTTTTTGCTCCAAACTCTCCTGTTCTTTTTGTAACCCATAAACCTCTTTTATAGAAATCTTCTAACTCTAACTCCATAATTCCAGGCAGTTCTGAATTAAGTTTTTCTAGAAATTTTAGTGTTTCTTGTTTTGATTTTTTTTCCAAAAGAATTGCTACAGAATCTGTATCAGCATAAATAACTCTATAATTTTCTTTTTCTGTTTTTTCAATTGTTTCTTTAATGAACTTTCTTGCTAAAGCTGCTGTAGATGCTGCAGCTTCGGGACAATAATATCTGGCATTAAAAAAACCATTATAGCCATAAAAAGCATTTGCTATTAATTTGAAAGCATTGCTTCTTGCCTTTTTTATAGCATCTGGTTTCTGTTTAAGCTCAAGTTTATATTTTTTTCTTAATTCAATAATTTCCTCTAAAAGTTTTGGCATAAATCCTTTTTTCTTTGAAAAATAAACTTTTTTTTCTGCTAATTCAACTTCTAAACTATCTTTTTCTGTTTTCTTTTCTCCTAAATATGTTGATTTAGACAAGTTAAAAGTTACAATTACGCTTGCATACATACTAGTGAAATCAAAACAAGCCAAATTCTCATATAAATTAGCTTGAGGCTGAAAAACAAAAGCTCCTTCGTATTTTTCTCTTCTTCTCCTGATTTCTATTTCTTCATGTATTGGTTTTCTCTCTGTTATTTCATTGAATCTATGAAGATTATGGGTAATATAAGATTCTACTAAACCAGACATTCCTTGCCTGTTTATAGTGAAAAGAGGTTCTTGAATTATTCTTGTCAATTCCAACATAGCAGGCCATAATTTCTGAAATAATTTATACGTTAAAATAGAATCTTGCAAGTTATATTCAAAAAATTCTTCCCACTCTTTTCCGTTTATTTCAGAAGTCTTTTTATCATGGTTTATTTCTAATTTTGCTTCTCCTAACAATTCTTTTGCTACTTCATTCAAGCTTAAAGTTTCTGATTGTAAGTACTGAGAATAAACTGTTTCTATGAATTTAAGCAAGTCAACATGAACTAAGCCTTTTATTCTCGCATTTATAGGATTTCCTCTTGAAAAAAGAATTTTTGAGTTAGCGTTTCCTAAATTTAACTCAATAGAGTTTTTTTCAGCTCTAGCTCTTAAATATGGCAAATCAAATCCATCTGAAAAATATCCTGTTATTATGTCTGGCTCTAACTTATTGATATATTTTTGAAAAGCCTCTATCATGCTTGTTTCATCTTTGTAATATTCAACAAAATCTTTTTTTGACTTGTGTTTCCATGTAAGAACTTTTTTTAAGTTATCAGAAACTAAAGAAATCATTAATATCTTTCCTCTTCCTATTTCAAATTCCTCTGCTTCTATGTCAAAAGCCAAAATTTTGGGTTTAAAGTCTATTTGTTCTTTTAATTCTTGAGATTTTTCCAATCTTAAGACAAGATCTGTGTTTATTCCTATGCTTAAATCAATTTCTCCTTCAATTTCATACCAACATAAAGGTTTAATTTTTTTCTCTATTATATATCTTGTTATTATGTTTATATCTCGCTCTTTGCTTTCTGTATTTTCATCTAGCAAATCAATTTTATGTTTTATTTTGTCAAAATCTGTTGTTTGAGAATAAATCCTTATGGCTTTTACTGGTTTTCCAAGGAAGTTTTTTTCTTCTAGCTCAAATTTCTCAACTTCTTTAATTTTTTTTATTTCTTTAAGCAAATTTTCAGGATTTTTTGATAGGATATAAAAAAAATTTTCTGTCTCATCTATAACACAGCAGGATTTTCCTTCCGAAGTTTTTCCAAATATTCTTATATAAGTTCTCCCTTCTGAAGAGAAATAATCATAATCTAAAGGAATGAATGTTAGTCTCATAAACAAAACTAGAGAAAGTTATATTTAAAGTTTCATCTATTATTTATAACCACTTAATAGTAACTAAATAGAAAGATTTATAAAGTTAAAAGATATAGCTAAATTATGGAACAAGAGCCAGATAAACAAGAAGCCAGACCTCAAACACAAGAGGGAATAGATGTTACAAGAGAAAGAAGTATCCAAGATTTAAGACAAGGAATTGGTAAGATTGAACAAAGAATTCAGGGGAGGTTAGAATCTGATGAAAAGAGGAGGAAAAGAGGGGATATGGTTTTTTATGCTGCTGTTGTTGCAACTTGTGGATTAGCTATTGCAGGACTATCTTATAGATTTGGAGTTCTTGATGGAGAAAATAAGGGATTAAGAGAACAGTTAAGGACAGTAGGAAAATATGAGTATGAAAGAGGATATAAAGAAGGAGTTTTGAAATTAAATGAGAAAATGAAAGAAGAAATTGAGAAAATGAGGAAGGAAACAGCAAATCCAAAGACTGAAGAGCAAGGGCAAGAAAATCAGGAGCAAGATATATATGATGGAAGATTAAGAGATGATTTAGGAGAGTGGCTTTAAAATGCATCATAAAAACTTTAGGAAACAAGCAGAGGAGGCAAAGAGAAGGTTTAATCCAGTTAGGGGAATAGGTAACGCTAAAGAAAGCGGGATATACAGAAAAGCTATGTATGTATGTTTGGCAGGAGCTGCATTACTCTCTTCATGGCTTCCTTTTTCAGTTTTATATGAACATTGGCAGACTAAAAAGTTAGAGAAGAAAGCAGAAGAAAGAGAACAAGAACAAAGTTTAAAATTAAATTATGTTTATGATATTTAAAATGGCAAGAAGAAAATTATCTGAGGGGAGAAGGTATATAAGAAACAAGAAATTTTTAATTAGAATAGCAAGAGCTGGCGGTTTACCTTCAGATTTTTCTGATGAGTCCGGAGATATCTCTAGAAGATTCTTAGAAAGTTATCCTTACAGTGTTTTGTATGGTTCTAGAGGAGAGCCCATTCCCTTAAAGGAATGTGACTCTGGGAGGTTGAGAATGGCTTTGAAAAGAGTCTACGAGGAAGCAAAAAAACAAACAGAGAGATTTGAAAGAGAAAATCCAAATTCTGGATTGTATGGAAATTTAGTTTTATTAATTGAAGCAGAAGATGGGAGACAAGGGGAGGCATTAGTTGAGGCAGAGGAGAGAACAGCTATTGTTTTAGATAACACACCAGACTTTGTTAGAAGAGAGTTTAGTAAAGAATATGGGGGAGAAGTTTTGGGAGATTATTTTGTAATTTAAAATGACAGGACAAATTTTATCAAGATTATCAGAGCCAATTAGAATAAGAGGGCATCATCTTGAAAATGCAAGGCAAGTGCATAGTATACCCAGATTTGATTTTACAGAAGACATGCAGATACATAGATATGTTCAAAGTTCAGAGCATCATTTTATAAGTCTTGCATATGACTTAGTTAAAAAATTATTCTCCAATCCCAATCAAGAATTTTTAGTTGTTGTAGATGAGCTGGATTTTATCTGTGAGGCTTGTCCTAAATTGAAAACTGGGGAATGCAGGCCTACAACAAGAGAACAGCAAGAAATTGTTGGAAGAGCTTTTCTTCAAGATGCTGACAGAGATGTTAAGGTTCTTAGACAATATGGGATAGAGTCTAATAAAGTTTATACTGCAAAAGAGATAAGAGAAAGAATGAGATTCTAGCATTAAATTTATAACTTCTTATTTCCTAGTATTTTTATATGGGTTTACAAATAGGAGATATTGTACCAAGAAAGGCAATTGAGTTTTCTGACTTAAAAGGAAAGATAATAGCAGTAGATGCTTCTAATATAATTTATCAGTTTCTTTCTAGCATAAGGCAAGCAGATGGAACTCCTTTAATGGATAAAAAAGGAAAAATCACTTCACATCTTTCAGGACTTTTTTACAGGAATATAAATTTGATGCAAGAAGGATTGAAGCTTTTTTATGTTTTTGATGGAAAAATGCCTAAGTTGAAAGGAGGAACAATTGAAAAAAGAGCTGAAATAAAAGAAGAGGCTCAAGCTAAGTATGAAAAAGCAAAAAAAGAGGAAGATATTGAAGCAATGAGAAGATACTCTCAACAATTAGCAAGATTAACTCCTGAAATTGCTGAAGAAAGTAAAGAGTTGTTAGAAGCCTTAGGAATTCAATGTATTCAAGCTCCAGGTGAAGCAGAAGCTCAGGCAAGTTTTTTAGCTAAGAAAGGAAAATGTTATGCAGTTGCTTCTCAGGATTATGACGCTTTATTATTTCAAACTCCTAGATTAATTCAAAATTTAACTTTGGCAAGAAAAAGAAAAACTGTTTCTGGTTGGATTTATATCTCGCCAGAAATTATTGAGTTGGAAAAAGTTTTAAATTCTTTAGGAATAAATCACGAGCAGTTGATATGCTTAGGTATATTAGCTGGAACTGATTACAATCCTGGTGGAATTTTTAGAATAGGGCAGAAAAAAGCTTTAGATATAGTTCGCAAGTTTAAGTATCCTGTTAAAATTTTTCAAAGTGTAGAAGAGCAAATGAAAAATATGCCAGAAGAGAAACAATTTGATTGGCAGGATGTTTTTGAGCTGTTTAAGAAGCCAGATGTAGAAAATTTTGAGATTAAGTTTCCTAAAATGAATGAATCTAAGGTAAGAAAAATCTTGGTTAATAGGGATTTTTCTGAGGATAGAATTAACAATGCTTTGGAAAAATTAAATCAAGAGAAAGAAAAAAGAAAGCAGAGAACCTTGATTTAGTTGGTTTTTAACAGCTTTCGATTTTATTTTATCTTATTTTTAAAACTTTCGATAAAAATCGAAAGATTTATTTATAATCTTTCATTCAAAAAAAGAAAAATGAAAATACTTTTATTAGGGGATGTTCATGAGGCTATTGATAAAGCTAAGAAAATTATAGATTCTGTTGAATGTGATTTTGTCCTTCAAACAGGTGATTTAGGGACATATTCTGATTTTTCTAAACCTTCATATTTCATAGCAGGAAATCATGAAAATTGGAATATTTTAAAGGATATGGATACTGGCAAAACAAAATTTACAAATTTATGTCATATTAAAAATGCAGAAATTATAAAACTTGTTAAAGATAAAGAAATTATGAATGTATCTGGGATAAATGGTAATTATTCAGAAAAAAGATACGAATTGAGAATCAAAGAAAGAGAAAGACATTTTAACAAACAAGAAGTTGATAAATGTAAGAAATTAAGAAATATTGATATTTTTTTGAGTCATGAAGCTCCAGCAAGCATAGGTTTTATGAAAAAAGGAAAAGATATAGGTGTAAAGCCAGTTAAAGAAATTTTAGATATTATAAAACCAAAATTCTTTATTTTTGGCCATCATCATATATTTTTCGAGAAGTTAGTTAATTTAACTAAAATCCTTGGATTAAATTATGCAAGAAATGAGTATTATATTTTAGATACAAATAAAAATGAAATTAAAAGAATAATAGTGTAAGCTTTCGCTTTTTGGTGAAAGCTTTATAAGTAAGCTTGAGGAGAAGAAAGAGAAAAGAAAGCAGAAGACACTTTTCTAATTAAGTCAAATGTCTTAATCTAATTAAGTCAAATGTCTTAAAATAAACAAAAGATTTATAAAGTCAAATAAAGGCCTTAATAAAATGTTGATAGAATATTCATCTTATTTTGTAGCATATCTTCTTTTTAATCTGGAAAAAAGATATAGAGAGAATATAAATAATATTATTCTGTTTGGTTCGGTTGCAAGAGGAGAAGCAGAAAAAGAAAGTGATATTGATATATTTATTGACATTAAAAAAAAGACAAGAAAAATTGAAAAAGAGATTAAGAGATTAGAAGAAAAATTTTATAGTAGTAGAGAAGCATCTTTATTTAAGCTTAAAGGAGTAAATAACAAATTTAGTATAATTATCGGCAAGCTTGAAAACTGGAAAGAACTTAAAACAAGTATAGAAAGCACAGGAATCTTGCTTTATGGAAAATATATTCCTTCTGGTATAAAAGGGAGAAAGCATGTAGTTATTTTTTGGGATAAGATAGAGAGAAATAGGGGAGCTTTCTTAAACAAAATTTATGGATTTAAGGTTAAAGGCAAGGCATATTCTGGCTTAATTGAAAAGTTCAATGGAATTAAATTAGGAAAAAGCAGTTTAATGGTTCCTCTTGAGCATAGAGAAGAAATTACAAAACTATTGAAGAAATATAAAGTTAGCGCAAAGATAATTGAAGTTTGGCATTAATTAAATAAGCTTGAAGAAAAAAGAGAAGAGGAAAACAGAAAAAGCTGTTTTAAAAAAAGGGTTTGTTATTTTTTAAATATCTTAAAAATCTTTTCAAGTCTCAAACTTGATTTAATTTCTCCTTTTTTATCAGGAAAATTTTCATACAAATAATTTTTTATGAAATTATATATTAACTTTATTGTTATATTATCTAATACAACGGCTATCTTATTATAATATACTTTATGAACTTTTCATTGAGCATAAAGTTGAATTTGAATGGAAAGCTGAAATAGCAGAAAACTTTGTTTTAGGGTTTTTCAAATTTTGGCTCTTCAAAATCAGGAGTTTCAAATTCGCCTTCACCCTTTTTTTTACCTAATTCTTCTCCAAATATTTTTAAGAATCTTTTTCCTCTTTTTATGTCTTCGTCGTCCTCTTCTTCTTCCTCTTTCTCTATTTCCTTTACTTTTTCTTCTGTTTTTTCTATTGTTTTTTCTTGCTTTTTTGCTTTATGTTCTTTAAAAATACTTTGAATAATTTTGTCCCAAAAAAGGATTATAATTATAATTACAACAATAATTCCAATTATCATTAAAGCATGCCACCACCATTCTTTTTTTGCAAATACAAGCCAGCCGAAAAAATTTGCAATTCTTCTTAAAAGAGTAAGATGGGCAAGAGCCATGGAAAAAGCAACTCCTATAAAAAAAGGAATAATAATTCTTTTTACAAATTTTGGCTTTTTCTTGGACTTAATTTTTATAACTAAATTAGATATTCTTGCTCCTATATATAGAAAAATTAGCCACAAAATCATCATTACTATTATTGTTAAGGAGAAAGAATATTGCTCTCCTAAAAAGATATAGAAGACTTTAGGATGTTGCTTGAAATAAGAGTCCATTGCTGCTATACTCTTCTTTTTTAATAGAATATTTTTCCACTCTCTATTGAGATATTCCCAGGTTGATTCTGCTTTGGTTTTATATCCTTCAATTGTTTCTTCTGGGTCTTCGCCCAAATAAGGAGGCAAGCCAGGAACTTGTTCTTGAGCTTTTGTTATTTCTAGCAAAAAAGGAATTATGAATAATGCTAAAATTAAAATTGCACCCACTTTTCTCATCTTAAGAACAAGAAGAGGATATTTTTAAACCTATTCTGCTATTTCAGCTTGTTTTTCATTAATAGCTAGAGATTAGGATTTACTAAATAGTGGTGACAAACCGAAAGATTTATAAAGGGATTATTCTTATAAAGAATAAGACTTAAAGGTGAAAAATGGAAAGCCAAAATTTATATGGGTTAGACTTATATCTACAAGAAGTAGAAAAAGATAGGGCGAGAAGAAGAGAAAGGATAGCAAAGACTGTAGAAGTTTCTGGGAAAATTTTGAATGGAACAGGAAGAGCAATAGCATGGACAGCAAATACAGCTGGAAGAGCTATTGTTAATGGAGCAAAAGGAGCTTATACCATTACAAAAGATGTTTATCATGGAGTTGAAGGAGCAATTGACAAAGGTTTGGAAATAAGAAAAGCTATGAATACTGAAAAAGATTTCTATAGACTATATGGGATTAGTGATGGAGCATTTAATGAAATGATAAATTCAGTAAGACCAGAAGAGAGACCTTATGTTTTAGAGCATCTTAGAGAAAGAGCTCCTGAGTTAAGACATTTGTATCAAGAGGAACAAGAAAGAAAAAGGCAGGAAAGAGAGAGAATACAGCAAGAAAGACAAGCCAGAAGAAGACAAAGTATAGAAAGAGTAAGAGATTTTTCAAGAAATGTTGGTAGAAATGCATATTCAAGAGCAAGAAATGCTTATAACAGAATAAGGAATATAAGGAGAACTGCAACCACTCCAACAACACCAACTACAACTACTACAACTACTCCAACTGTACCAACTGCAATAACACCATCACCAACAGCAACAATAACAACACCAACTACAGAGATTGATTTAGAACCAACTACAGAGGATTTAGAAACTTTAGCAGATTATGAAGCAGATGTTAATTCTATTGTCACTGGTAGATATGATAGAATTTTAGCTAACACAAGTTATGGAAACATACTCTCATATGTACAAAAACATTCGGTTCCTAATGGCAAATTAGAACAGTTTGTTAGAGATATGGCTTATGAAGTTTATGAACTTAGAAACAGAAAACAAGGATTAGATACAGAAAACTGGAAATATGCTCAAGAGTTAATTTCACTTAATACCGCAGAAGCTATTCATGGTCTTGCAGAAGGAAAAAGTTATGATGAACTTAATGAATCTGTAGATAGAGAATTTGTATTACCTATTGAAAATCAGGAAGAATTAGCTGAACAATTTTAATAATTAGCTCTCTAATTTTTATATTATCTTTTTTTAGTTTTTCTTTAATTTTTATTTATATCTTCCTAAATCTTTCATGATTTGAGCTGCCACTCTTGTTTCTCTGTCTTCCTCTTCTTCATCTCTTCTTTTTTTCCCTTCTGCTAACCATTCTCCAATCGCTGGGAGATAACCAAATATTGCTGCTAGGATAAGGGGTCTGAGCCATAAAGGAGTTAAATCATAAAGAGTTATAATTCTTAAAACTCGGTTTGCAATTGGAATTGACATAATTAATACATAAATGCCAACAAAAATTAGCGCTTTCCAGTAGCTGCTTGCTATGAAGTGTAACCACATTAAACCAGCTGCTTTTTTCTTCCATAATTTACCAGAATATTTGATCCCATATGCTTGAAGAGTTGATCTCTCAATTATATAAATTATCCATATTAAACACCATGCTATTACTCCTATGAGAGCAGCTTTAAGTAATTCTAACCAGTTGAAATTCGCTCCTACTAACCACTTTATTCCATCACTAATTGTTCCACCAAAAATTGCTATTATTATCTCATCAAAATTTTTAGATATTTTTTCCAGCCATCTACTTTCTTTAAAATATTTTGTTATTATACCCTCACTAAATTCTTTTTCTAATTTTGATATCGGTATTTCTAAAATAGTATCTTTTTTTTCTTCCTTTGCAGACACAATCGCTTTTCTTAAGTCATCTTGAGTTGGATAGGCAGAAAATATTTTTTTAATCTTTTCATCAGTCAAACCAGAATTTTTTAATTTTTGCTTATAAATTTCTTCTTGTGATTCTGTTGCTAGAGTTTTGGTTAACAGATTACTAAATAGAATTGAAACTATTATAAGAAAAATAAGTAATTTTATTCCTTTTTTCATTTGCGTTAACATTTTTATTTATTAGATATCTCGAGCTTTAGCCCGCGTGTTTTTCATTATTTTATTATTTTAACATAATTTAAATAAGTTATGATCTACCAAGATATTCTAATTTTTTCATGCCGGCATCAACATTTATTATTTTTTCCATTGCTTTTTGCTCTTTTCTGGTTTCTATTAAATAGCTTATAACTGCTGGTCCATAATAAAAATACACAGTAATAACAAAAGGCCTAAGCCACACAGGAATTAAGCCAAAAAACATTATTAGTTTTAATATTTGGTTTATGAAAGTAATTTGCATTGCTGTTGCAAATATGAATGAAAACATTACAACCCTTCCTATGAATGTGTATCGTAGGTCTGTAAAAAAGGGTTTTGAATTAAAAATAAAATTTGGTTCAGAAGCCCATTCGTCCATAAAACTTTTAATTCCAGCCATTACTGTAACTATCAATCCAGCAAACAATCCTATTATGAAATTACCTACAAAACTTGTTAACCCTCCAAGTTCACTTTTTTTGCCTATAATCTTATATAACCCTTCTTGGGCGCTTATGCCAAAAAGTTTTTCTGATGTTTTTTCTATTGATGTTTTTGTAAAATTCGCAATCTTGTTTGCCAGCTTTCCTGCTGCAGTTTGTGGAGAAAACGGAATTGGGCTACCACTAATAAGATTTAAAAGTTCTAAAAGAATTAGCGAAACAAAAATTATTACTAATATTATAATTAGTGGTATAAGTATCTTTCTTGGAGGTAAAAATTTTACACCCATTTTATTTTCCAGCCGCTTTTAATATCTCTTGTCCTTTTCTCACCTGAAATATTCCTCTCTGGGCTCGGTATACTATTATTTGTTGGATTATTATTTTAATTAAATTTGGAAAATATACAGTGTAAACAGAAATAATTAGAGCTTGTATCCATGTTTCTGGAATTAAGCGATAGAAAGTTATGAGTCTTATAAACGGTCCAATAAAAGGCAACATCATTAGAGTTGGATAGACTATAATTAAGCCAACATATCTTGCTACTCCTGGAACAGCTATTTTAGCTGCTGTCTTCCAATAATCACTTAAGTTGAGTATTCCTCCTAAAAATCCTAAAATTGAATTAAATAAGGTTATTATTATGATTGCCACAAGTCCAATTACAAAATAATTGAAAAAATCACCAAAACTTTTATCGCTACCAATTAACCATTCCATACCTCCCCTAAAACTTTTTCCAAAAAGATATTCAAAAGTTGGGTCAAGTGCTTTAGATTCTATTTTCTCACCGATATCAAAAACTAAACCCTTTGATTTGCTTTCAGCTTTTTCAGATTTGGATAACCATTTAAATTTATAGGCTAGAAATCCAACAACTAACAGGACTACTATAATTATAAAAATAATTATTATTCTTCTACTAATTCCTCTTTTATCCATAACAAGTTGAGAAATATTTAATTTAAATATCTTTCTTATTGATAGTTGTAGTTAAATCCTTTAATTTCTAAAAATATTTTTATTTTTGCTTCTCCTTTGATTAATTTTCATATTTTCAAGAGATTAAGATTATATGGACTTTTGAATAAGATTTGACTGGCATCTTATTGGTTCTGCATTGCCTCTGCTCTTGCCTTGTCATAAGCTTTTGACCTTTCTATTGTTGATTTTTGAGCTTCTACTTCTGCTTCTATTTTTTCTTTTGCAAGCCAGGCAATAATTGGCTTTTCGCTTACTACCATAATTACAAATACTGCAATTGCTACTACAAACAAGATTATTAGAATTGTGTTATCTGCATTTTCAAAACTATTTAATACATCAACATTCTTACCAACAAAGAACTGAATAATTGGGGATACTACTTTTCCATTACCGTATTGAAGGACTTTGCTTGCAGCTTGTCCTTCTGTGGCTGCTATGTCAAAAGACTCAACTACTCCATTAGTTGTCATAGAATATTTTAACCAAGCCACTGTTCCAGCTTTGATAAATAAATAAACTGAATAAATAAGCCACAATATTCTTTGTATAAAAATACCCATTGGGCTTGCTTTACTTGCAACAACTAAAGTAAAAAAACCAAGAACTAAAATAGGAAAGAAAACAATTAAGGCGATTCCTAAAGCAGTATAAGAAGTCATAGCTGTTATAATTTCTTCTTTCGAAATCATAAAAGTAACTAAAAATCCTGCAATAATAGCAATTAAAAATCTAAGAAAAACATTTTTAGGAAATTTAGCAGAAGCTAAAGCAGAATAAATTAAAATTATTATAAGAAAAAGAAAAATATATTTTAATAATACTCCAATAACTCCATAATTTTCTGTCTGAAAAGAAATGCCATCTTCCCAATAAGCCAGTCTATCACAAATGTCCTTTGAGATTCCAGCTTCTGCGCCCCACCCAAAAGTTGTGCATAACATGCTTCCCTTATTTGTTTGAGCTAAAACCACCCCAGAAATTAGCGAAATTAAGAATACAAAAATCAACAACAACACAACTACTTTTTTCATGCTTTTTCTAGGATAAGGATATTTAAAAACCTTTTTGTTTTGGAAGAGAAAACTAACTGTTAAGTAAACACATAAAGTTAACATAAACTATTTAAACAACCAAATTTTAATTTAAGCATGAAAAAAGAGAAAGCAAGAAAATTAGGAAAAGAAGAGGCAAGAGTTATTAAAGAGTTAAAATCTGCAGATGAATATTTCAGAAAAGGGGATATAGAAAGAGGTGTAAGAGCTTATTACAGCATAGGAGAAAGTTTAGAGAAAGCAGGACGAAGAAAAGAAGCACGAGGAGTTTATCTGAGAGCAGGAGAAATTTTAAGGCAGCAGAAAGCATGGGATTATGCAGCAGAAATGTATAAAAAAGCAGAAATGCCAGAAGCAATAGCTTCTTTGTATTCTCAAGCAGCAATAACTTCTCAAGATGAAAATGAAAGAAGAAAATATGCTGGTTTGGCTTCAAATGTCTATACTCAATTAGCAGAAACAATGAGAGCAATTGGAGAGGGAAGAACAAGCTCTGGTTTAGAAGAAGTAGTAGAAGGAGAAAAACCAAAGAAAAGAGTTGCAGCAATTCTTTTAATGTTTTTTGGTTTTGTTTTTGCTGTATTATTTCTAGGAAATTTTACTGGATTAAGCATAGGAAGTGAAAGCAACTCAAGCATTATAGGAGTTGTATTTTTTGTTTTAGGGATTATAGGAGCTTTGTTATATCTCAGGAAAAAAGAATAATAGTAATATTTATAAGTTTAGAATTCTCTATTTCTACATGGAAAAAAAGAAGGTTGTATTTTTAACTACATTTTTAGCTCTAATTTTAATCTCAAGTTTAGTGTCAGCTCAATGGTATGGTGATTTTGAGTCAGCTTCAAATCAGATTATAGACTGGATTAAACAGATTTTCGGCCCTTTTCTTGAAGCTTTAATAGGAGAAAGCGCTTTCAATGAGCATTTTTTTGCTCGTGTTTTGCTATTAATTTTGATATATGCTATAGTATTAACTGTTTTAAAGAAAATAGAACTTTTTAGCAAAAACACTTTTGTTTGTGTTTTAATAGCTGCGATAGTTTCTATTTTAGGAGTAAGATATTTGTCAGAAACAAATTTGATTAGCTGGATTCTTCTTCCTTATGGAACATTTTTCATAGCAATTGCTGTTTTTCTACCTTTTTTAATTTACTTTTTCTTTGTACATACTTCTGTTAATAGTAGCATTGGAAGGAGGCTTGCATGGATTTTGTTTGCCGCTGTTTTCCTTGGCTTGTGGATTTCTAGGTTAAGGGAGACAGGAAGTTTTGATTTGAAAAATTTAGGAACTGCTAACTGGATGTATTTATTAGGAATTGCAGGAGTTGCTATTTCTTTTTTCTTTGATAGAGAAATTCAAAAATATTTTGGTTTGCACGCAATTGCTAAATGGAAAAGAAAAGCTGATGAAGCTGAGATAACAAGATTGCAGGCAGAATACCAGAATATAGCTAATGTAGACACCCCTCAAGCAAAAAGAAGAAGAGAGGATATTGTAAAAAGATCAAAAAGTCTAGGAGCAAGTGTTTCTTAATTTTCAATTCTGAATTATTTCCCTCTTCTATATCCTACAATTTTCTTTCCATGATAAATAGGAACTTCTTCTTCTGCTTGTTTACTTTTTCCTTTGCTTAAAGAAAGAAATACTCCTATAACAACTAGAATAATTCCTGCTATTATAATATAAATTGGTTTTATATTTGAGATTAAAGGAATGCTAATTTTGGTTAAATTCAAACTTAAAATTATTACAGCTAAACCTACTGCTGCAATTATATAGCCAAAAAGTTTGCTCATTTTTGTTTCATCTTTTTATTTAATTATAAATTTTGTTAGTAATATTAAAAATAATGATATTAATCCGGTTGGGAGCAAATATTTATATTTTTTTGTTATTAGTGGAATCAGGTTTATAATTACAATTAATGTTCCGATTATTTGGTTTTGTGTTATTGCTATCATTTTACTCCTTGAGATAATATAATTTTAATTGCTTCTATCAGGGACCCCAATAAAGCTAAAAGCAATCCTAAATTTACATAATCAAATATAACTAATATTCCACCTGCCAGTATCAGCAAACCACCTAATACATTTATAAAAGCCTGTCCTTTTTTGTTCATGTTTCCCCTTTTATTGCCTCTTTTTATTTAATTATAAAAAAGATGAAGTTTTTAAATTTATCTTTCTTTAATTAATTATGTTGCATAAACTTCTTGCTCAGTTCCTTTAACTAAATTCCAATCTAATTTGATAAGTTGCTTGACAGCAGGATTTTTTGTGTTTAGTTTGTACAAGTCAGATTTTCCTATTCTTCTTGTTTTTATGACTATTTTGTTATTTTCTAATTTATCCCAGAAAGTTTGTAAAGTTGAATAGCTAACTTGAGAGTTTTTTGCTATCTCTGTTAATGGGTAGTCAAATAACTGATAGGTTATAAGAAAGTCTAAGACTTTCATTATTGGATTATCTCCAAATACCTCTAAAAATACGCTTTTATTTTCCATATATATTTTATATAAAGGCGGTTTATAAATGTTTCTATTTATGTCTTTATCTTACAGAAATTGAAATATTCTTATTTTTGAAATATTTAAATATCCTTATTTGCTTTTGTTGGCATGGAATTTGACAATGAAGATAAGATAAAAGCAACTATTCTTTATCATTTAAGGAAGAAAAGAGTGATTGGTGGAGTTCACACACCCTTTGATACAGTGATAAGGGGATTTCCTTCTCATTTAGGAAAAGATATTAAAAAAATTGCCAAAGAATTAATAAGAAAAGGGTTAATATTGACTAAACCAACTTCTTATGGCTTACAGATTTTTTTAAATAAAAACAAAATAAAAGAGATTGAATATTTCATAAAGAAAATTTTAGAAATTGATTTTTAAAATGACTTATGATATAATAGGAAATATAGCAATTTTAAAATTTCCTAGGGACGTAAAAGTAAGAGAAAAAAAGAAAACAGCTTTATATTTATTAAAAGAGCATAAAAACATAAAAACAATTTTAGAGAAAATTGAAAAAGTTTCAGGAAGATTGAGAACTTATAAAACAAGATTTTTAGCTGGAATTAAAACTAAAGAAACTATTCATAAAGAATCTGGCTGTAAATTTAAGTTGGATGTAGAAAAAACTTATTTTTCTCCTCGATTATCAGGAGAAAGATTAGAAATTGCAAGAAAAATCAAGAAAAACAAAAAAGTTCTAGTTTTATTTTCAGGAGTTGCTCCTTATTCTATTGTTATTGGGAAGATAAGCAAGCCAAAAAAAGTTGTTTCAATTGAATTGAACAGAATTGCAAATAAATATGCTTGTGAGAACATTAAAATAAATAAGTTACAAGATAAAGTTGAATTAATTCAAGGCGATGTGAAGAAATTGAAATTAAAAGAAAAATTCGATTATATTGTGATGCCTCGTCCTCAGTTAAAGGAAAGTTTTTTGAAACAAGCTTTTAAAGTTGTTAAAAAAAATTCTGTTATTTTTTATTATGATTTTAGCAAAGATGTTTCTGGGATTTTAGAAAAAATTTATGAGGAGAGCAGAAAGGCAAGAAAGAAAATTTTAATTTTGAGAATTAAGAAAGCTGGCGAGATTGCTCCTTATAAGTATAGGTTTAGGATTGATTTGCGAGTCTTGAATTAATATTATTATCGAGCAAATTAATGAGAAGAGTTGATTTTAAAATAATCTAAAATCCAGCATATATGCATTCTATATAATCACTAAGTTCTTTTTGCTCTTCCCTCTTTCTCCTTTCTAACATGAACTCTTCTTCGGCTTTCCCAACCGGAATTCCAAAAGTATTATATGTTACAGCATAGACCAAGTCTTCTATAGTTTCTGCGCCCCACAAACAACATCCTGGTTCTACTTTTCTATATCTTGAAATACCATAAAACTCTCTTACTCTATTTATAAAATTAGTATACTCTTCAGATGTAAAAAAACCACTTAATCTAAAATTTTCTTTTGGTAGTTCTTTTCTCGTAACCTCTCTTACAATAGTTCTTAGTCTATTTCTCATCCATCCCCTTTTTATTTCATCTCCCACGAGATCTACTAGCCACATATTTTAGTATAGAATAATAGATTTATAAATTTTTATATTCTCTTCTCAATCTTAATTGCAGTTAAGAAGAACCTACGGTTCTTCCTTAGACCATCTCCCTTTCTAAATTCTCTTCTCAATTTTAATTGCTGTAGGAGCCTCTCCTCCATGCCATGTGAATTTTGGACGAATTCTCATAGGATATATTCGCTCTGAATTATCATCTAAAATTATAGCAGAGCCCTTTAAGCTTGGAAGTTCATTCATGTATTTTTTTATTGATTCTAACAAATAAGATTGCATAATCTCATTTAAAGCAGTTATATCTGGAAGAGCAGTAACTCTATGGCTTAAAATGATATCAGCTTGAGTTATAGCATCTCTAGCTAACGCGCCAGGTTGCTGAGTTGCCATTACCAAACTTATTCCAGGCTGTCTTCCTTCTCTTAGTAATTGAATTAAAGCATCTGTTGCTGGTGTCTTTCCCTCTGCTGGAGCAAATTCGTGAATTTCATCTATAAAAATCCAAACAAGAGGCATTTCTCTTTCTTGTTTAAAAGCAAGATAATCTATTCCGTGCTGTATAGCTTGAATTTCCTCTTTTTTTCTTGCCAACATTCTCTGCTTGAATAATTTTCTAGAAATTAAGCCTATTACTAAAGCTCTAACATTAAAAGTCCCTACACTTGAGTACATAGATAAATCAAGAATTGTTGTTTTTCCTGCTTCAACTAATTCAGAAATCTTTGTTTCTTGCTCTGAAAAAACTTTCCATGAAGAAGCAGCTTCAAATAAACCTGTACAAGCATTTTTCGTTTCTTGAGTTGAACTTTTATCTTCTTTTATTCCTGCTATAATATCTTCTATATTATAATTCCCTAGAATTTCTTTTAGTCTAGTTATTGTTCTTTCTATTAATACTGCTGCTGGGTGAGTAATCTCAAGATTGAAAGTTAAAATCCAGTCTTCTGACTCAAGCTCAGAAGGATTTATTGAAAATTTTTCTTCTACTGGAATTCCTCTTTTTTCATATTCCTCATAAAAACCAAAAGGAATGAAAATTTTTACAGGAGTTTTCTTCGGCTTTAACTTCCATTCTTCTAATAACTCAATTTCTTTTTCATTTTCATATTTCATTGTCCAGAAAATTCCCATTGTGTCAAATATCAAGCCAGAGATATTTTTTCTTTCTTCTGACGGAAGAGTTGCCAGCTCTTCTGCTATTACACCAAGACTATAACTTTTTCCTGAACCTCTTTTTCCCGCTACAAGAATAACATGGCTTCTTGCTATATCCATATAAATTGGATTAGACAAAGAAGTATACTGCCCCATTTTTACATATCCTTTTCCTAAAAAGATTAAACCTTTATTTCCAAACCTCTCTTTGTCTGCTTCATCTCTTCCTACAATTATGTCATATGGCATAATTAAAAATAGAAAATTATGTTTTTAATTGTTTCTAAACTTGCTTTTTAAAATTTAGGTTATAGTAATTGGGTGTTATAGCTTACTATTCTGAAGCTCCCGTGACAAATATATTTAATGATTTTTTGCCTACCTTTGCTGCTTTTCTAAAATACAAATAATATATACCAACGATATTTTACTAATTTTGATAAAATTTACTTCAGAAAGCTAACTAAACACAGCTTGGCACAAGATTTATAAATCCTCCTTTTTTCTAAAAGAAATAGAAATTCAAGAAATGAGAATGGAAAATAAGACTGAGGGAAAAATTGAAGAGAAAAAATTCATAGGAAAGTTAAGAGAAAATCCTTATATAGCTTCTACAATTATTTTAGGTGTTGTTGTTTTAATTTTATTTTTTGTAGTTTTAAAGACAGGAATAACAGGAGAGATTATTTCTGGGGAAGAAGCTGGAAACAAGTTAGTAGAATTTTTAAATAATAAGGTAGGAGGAGGAGTAAATTATGTTTCTTATGAGGATTTGGGAAATATTTATGAGATAACTGTTTTATATCAAGGACAGGAACTTCCTGTTTATTGCACAAAAGACGGAAAATATTTTGCTCAGGGAATTGCTCCGATTACAGAAATGGCAATTCAACCTGTTGAAGAAGAACCACAAGAACTTGTAAAGTCAGACAAGCCTAAAGTGGAATTATTTGTGATGAGCTTTTGCCCATATGGCAATAGAGCTGAGGATACAATGTTGCCTGTTTATAATTTACTTAAAAACAAAGTCGATTTTATTGTACACTATATTGTTAATGTTGATGGAAATAATATTGGTAGTTTACATGGACAACCAGAAGTTGATGAGGATGAAAGAGAGATGTGTGTATTAAAGGATTATGGAAAAGATAAGTTCTGGGCCTTTATGACTGGTATAAATAAAGATTGTGGGAGTAAAGGAGAATGCTGGGAAGATGTGGCCAAAAAATTGGGAATAGATGTCAATAAAGTAAAGACATGTGTAATCAGCAATGGTTTAAATTTAATGAAAATTGAAGCTGATGCTACAGACCAAGCAGGAGCTTCTGGAAGCCCTACATTAGTTATTAATGGGGTAAAATCAAATGCAGTTTACCAGTATGGAAATTCAGAAGCATATAAACAAGCTATTTGCTCTGCTTTTAATGAGATTCCTGAAGAATGTAATCAACAGTTAAGTGGTTCAACAAGTACTTCTACTGGTGGAAGTTGTTGATAAGATGAAAATTTCTGAATTAAAAATAGGACAAGGAAAAGTTGATATTGAAGCCGAGGTTAAGTCAGTAGGAGAGATAAGAAATTTTAACAAATTTGGAAGAGAATTAAAAGTTTGTGATGCTGCAATTTCTGATGATTCTGGAGAGATAAAACTAACTTTATGGAACCAAGATATAGATAAAGTTAAAATAGGGAGCAAAGTTAAGATTAGTAATGGTTTTGTAAATGAATTCCAGGGAGAAAAACAGTTAACAGCAGGAAAATTTGGAAAATTGGAAGTCTTAGAGCCTGGAGAAGAATTTGAAGGAAAGAAAAAAGAGGAAGAAGCTGAAGAAAAGGAAGAATAAATTTATTCTGCAGTATACATATATTTTTAAATTTATTTTTTGATTAATCTTGGAAGCAAAAATAAAAGATGGTAAAGAAATTTATAACATCAGAATCAGTAACCGAAGGTCATGCTGACAAAATTTGCGACCAGATCAGCGATGCTATTTTAGATAATTTAATTGTTCAAGATCCTTATTCTAGAGTTGCAGTTGAATGTTTAACTACAACAGGAAGTATACATGTTGCTGGTGAGGTAACAACACATGGTTTTGCTGATGTGCAGAGAATTGCAAGACAGGTTTTAAAAGAAATAGGTTATACTGAACCAGAATTTGGAATTGATTGTGAAGATGCAGGAGTATGGATTTCTATTCATGGGCAGTCTCCTAACATAGCTCAAGGAGTAGATAAAGAAGGAGCAGGAGATCAAGGAATGATGTATGGTTATGCTTGTAATGAAACTCCTGAGCTAATGCCATTGCCAATAATGTTAGCTCATAAACTGACAAGAAGAATGGCTGAAGTAAGAAAGAATAAAGAGATAAGAGATATTGGACCAGATGGAAAATCGCAAGTTACAGTTGAGTATAATGATGATAAGCCAGTTAGAATTGAAGCAATAGTTATAGCCCAACAGCATAAATCTTCAATATCAGAAGAAGAGTTAAGAAAAGAAATTTTAGAGAAAGTTATCAAGCCAGTTTGTGGTAACATGATGGATGAGAGAACAAAAATTCATATCAATGCAACAGGAGCTTTTGTTATCGGAGGACCAGAAGGAGATACAGGAGTTACAGGAAGAAAAATAATTGTAGATACTTATGGTGGGGTTGGAAGGCACGGAGGAGGATGCCAAAGTGGCAAGGATCCTACAAAAGTTGACAGAAGCGGGACATATGCAGCAAGATATATAGCAAAAAATATAGTAGCTTCTGGAATAGCTGATAAATGTGAAGTACAATTAAGCTATGCTATTGGAGTTGCAGAACCAACTTCAATAAATATTGAGTGTTTTAATACTAACAAAATCCCTGAAGAAAAAATTATAGAGTTAGTTAAGAAACATTTCAGACTTACCCCGAAAGGAATTATCGAGAGTTTGGATTTGAGAAAGCCAATTTATAGACAAACAGCTTGTTACGGACATTTTGGAAGAAACGAGTTTAGCTGGGAAAAAACAGATAAAGCTGATTTGTTGAGGAAAGAAGCAGGATTTTGAAAAATGACAGATTCAGGAAAGAATAATTCTAGGATAATTAGGATTGATAGTAGTATGGAAAGATATGCAAGAAAACCATTTCGTACAGAAGAAAATGAAATAAATTTAATAGAATATGAATATTATCTATAAAAAGGAGTTTATGAGATTTTGAGGATAAGATTTGGAGATGGTTATGCTGCTAAAGTAGTATGCAGAGAAACAAAATTTACAGTTTTATCTTCTCTTGAGAATAGATTAGAAAGTGTAAAGAGAGAGAACAAAAAAGTTATAGAGGAATTTTTGGCTAGCATGTCTGAAGAAGCTAAAAATTTGTTCAGGAAAATTTTAACCAGCTAAATCCAGAAAATCTGATATTTTCTGGCCCATTAAAAACTTTCAGTTTTTAAGGAATTCAATTTCTTTTTCTTCAAGCCTTAACTCTTTTTGTATTGTCAGATTTTTTAAAATCTGTTTTATTATAGGAAATTCCCTCATTGCTCTTTTAATTGAAATATGGCAATAATTTGCAAATTTTTCTGAGATGCTTTTTTTCTGTTGATATTTTTGATTTATAAGCCAGATTTTTAATATTCTAGATGGTTTTTTATATGAGACAAATCCTAATTTAGCTTGGGTTTTTGCTGAAGAAATTCCTGCTGACAATAAAAAATTTTGGTAAACTAAAAATCTCCAATGCTGCTGTCTATGTATTCTTCCTCTGAATACATCTGCCTTGCTTAGAGCTTCAAATGCCTTATATAACTCTTCTCCTTTATACTCTTTAGGAATATTTTCCTCAAGCCAGAGAAGAATTTCATCTAAAGGCATATCAATTTTATCATATAAAGCAAGAGTTTCTTTTGTTGGCAACTGCTGCAGAATTTGTTTTAATATAAAGAAGATATTCTCTTCTTTGTCTCTTTCATCTATATCCTTATGAGAAGTTTCTTGAGTTATAGTTTGCAAGTCATTTAGAGCAGCTCGAACATCTCCCCTTGCTTTTATTGCTATGCTTGTTAGTATGTCATCTTGCAAGTTAAATTTTTCTTTTTCTGCTATGTTTTTTATTATGTTAAATACTGTTTTGTAATCTAAAGCTTTTAATTCTAATAGCTCGGATTTTTGCCTTATTGAAAAAAATTTTCTGTCCCAGATGTTGTTGGAAGTTATGATTATAGGGAATTTTGTTTCTTTTTCAATTCTTAGCAGTTCTTCTATACCTCCGTAATCTTCTTTGTTTATTCCGTCTATCTCATCTACTAATAAAATTTTGTTTTTTCCAAATAAACTTGCTTGTTGAGAAGCATGTCCTATTATTCTTTTTATCTGTTCAGAATTTCTTAAGTCACTTGCATTTAACTCGAGAATTTCTGACTTAAGCTCAGAGGCAAGAGAATAAGCAAGAGAAGTTTTTCCTGAACCTGCTGCTCCATTTAATATTAGTATTTTCTTTTCAGGAAATTTTCTTATGAATCTTTTTACTCTTTCTATTTCTACTTCTCTTCCTTTCAAGTCAGAAAAACATTCTGCCTTGTAGATATCACATAAAGTTTTAGCCTGGTTCATTTTTCTTTTTCCAATTCTTTTTCTAATCTAGAAATTTTATTTTTATTATTTCTTTCCTCTATTAATGAGAACTCTCTGCAGATATAAATACTCCAACCTATTAAAACTCCTCCAACAGCAATTAGGTATATTAGAGTTGGATAATCTGTTTGTGGCATTTTCTTTTACTTCATTATTTTTTATTTTCCTTGTCCTGCAAGGATAAATGACGCAAGTAAAGATTCAAGTTGAATAAATTCATCACTTCCTTCAACTAATCTGAATTCTATCTCGCCTGTTTTTTCTGTCAGCTTAACTTTTAATTCTGGCTCTATATTCAAGTTCCAAATTTCTTTTTGTATTGCTTTTATTATGTCTGTTCCTGAAATTGATTCTTTTAGCATTATGTCAAGCAACTTTTCTCGAGCTGAAAAAAAATCTCCACTTAGAGCATAATCTAAAACAACTTTAATATCTTTTGGTTTGGCTTCTGATACAATTGTTTCTATTAGTTCAGGAGTTATTTTTGTTGAGATGCTTGAAGTAGCTTGTAATAAATTTATTACTCTTCTGCAATCTCCTTCACTTGCCTCATATAAAGATTCAATTGCTTGTTCTTCAATCTCTAATTTTTCATTCTCGCAAATTTTTCTAATTATTTTTTCTATATCTTTTTTCTCTAATAGCTTGAACCTGAAAATAGCACATCTTGATTGAATAGGATCGATGATTTTGCTTGAGTAGTTGCAGGAAAGACAAAAACGGCAAGTACTAGAAAAATTTTCCATTGTCCTTCTTAAAGCTTGTTGAGCTTCTCTTGTTAAGGCATCTGCTTCATCCAGAAAAATAACTTTGAAAGGAACTTGGCTTAAACTTTTTGTTCTTGCAAAAGTTTTCACTTCCTGCCTTATAACATCTATGCCTCGAGCATCTGAAGCATTTAACTCAAGAAAATTTTGTCTCCATTTTTCTCCGTATAATTCCTTAACTATTACTAATGCTAAGCTTGACTTACCAGTTCCTGATGGGCCTGCAAATAGCAAATGAGGAATGTTCAAACTTGAGGTAAGATTCTTCACTCTTTTTATTATCTCTTCTTGCCCTACTAACTCATCAAATGTTTTAGGCCTGTATTTCTCAGTCCATATCTCTGTCATATTTATCCTTATGTTAGTAGCATTATAAAGATTATTGTGTTTAAGAATAAGAATTCTTATTTACTTCTCATCTTTCTTAATTTTCTTTTTCTTTTCTCCTCTTTTAATCTTTTCCTCTGCCACTTCCATCTCATCTGCCCTTTCTTTTTCCACCTACGACTTGAACGTTTCATATTTTCTCGAGTTTTTTAAGATTTATAAATTTAACCTATGTAGTTTGGAGTTGGCTTCAAAATATTCTTTGGCATTTCTTCTAATTTTCCTTCCATTAGTTTTTCTATAATATCTGCTGTTTCGTCTGATAAAGCATGAAAAATCTTGCAAGTTTCTTCTTCTGCTTTTTCTTCATCATGTTTCAAGATGTTTTTCATGAATTTTTTTATTGTATAATGTTTGTCAAATAATTTTTCAGCTATCTTTCTTCCACGCGAGGTTAGAAATACTCTCGAGTATTTCCTCATTTTTATTAGCTTCTGTTTTCTTAATTTATTAAGCATTTCACTTGCACTTGGTTTTGAAATTTTTAGTTCTTTAGCAATATCTATACTTTTTACTCCTTTTCCTTCGTCTAACTTAAAAATTGTTCTCAAATATGATTCTTTACCGCTTTTTCTTCTTTCCATATAAGTTAGGTAAACCTAACTTATTTATAAACTTTTTGGTTTTTGTAGGTGGAGTTTTTAGAGTTTAGAAGTAGAATTATGTTTCAATTCCTAAAACCTCTCCTGTGTTTATATCTATTATAACATCTGTTTCAATTCCATCTGCGTCAATTTCAACTACATATGCTATTTTTCCAAACTTTTTTTCAATTTCTATATCTGTAATTTTTCCTGAGACTTTTTTTAAGGCTATTTCTTTAGCTTCCTCTTCTGTTATTTTTGTTTCAAGTTTCTCCTCTTTAATTTCGGGCTGTGGTTCAGAGTTATGCTCTATTTTGACTAATTCTACTCTTTCTTCTTCTTCAACTTCTAGAACAACATTTCCTATTTCAGGGCAATAATATTTATACTCTTTAACTTGAGGCTCAAGAGGAGTATAATCTTGGGTTTTTATGCAGCTAGTAAAAGTTCCATAAGGAATTACAACTGTTTCCTTTAAGCTGAGAACTTTTCCAAAATCCTCTGCTATTCCTTTGTAATATTCCTGCCTGTAAAACTCATTAACTTTAGGATTTGCTTTCATTATAATTCCTGGTTTTGCTCCATTAACTCCAGCTTCCCATGAACCTTCATAACTTATAATCTTGTTATCAATTATTTCTTTGGATTCCTCTCCAAAATACCAAACATTTCCGTCTTTATCTTGAGCATACCAATCCTTTGTGTCTTCAATTAGCTCGTCATTCAACCAGACTCTATCCCACACAACTCTTGTCTCAACTCCTAAAATATCTTTAGTTTCTTGAGTAACATATACCTCAATTCTTTCTAAACCTTCTTCTGTCTGTTTCTCATAGATATATTTTGTTTTTGGAATTAGAGTAAAATATTTGTTATTAATAGACATAGAAAAATCATCAGGATTTATCCTCGGATTATAAATCTCTTCTTTACTAGTTTTAGATTGCAAGGAGAAAATCAAAAAAATTATGTTTAGGATGATTAAAATTAATAATAGAGCTATTAGTGCAATTTTATTTCTTGATTTCATCTAAGAAAATATAAAGAGGAGAATATAAATTTTTGTGTGTTCTAGAATAAGTATATTAGAACGATAAATATATCTCAAAATTTTAATATAATGCTTTTATTTTTTCCAGCTCTTCTTTGAAAATCTTTGATTTCTCGCCTAAAATTTTTTCCAAGCTTGAGTTAATTATTTGTTTAAAATCGCCTAACTCTTTTATTAATCTTGCTATTTCTTCTTCCTGTAAAGAGGTTTTTGATAATAACCTGAAACCTTTTATTTTTTCTGTTTTTTTCTCATCTGCATAACCTAAAATTTTAGGTATGTTCTCTTTGTCATGCAATTCATCATAAGTTAAGCTGTCTAGTAAGAGTTTAGATTTTTTTAAATTCAATTTTGTGTAGTCTTTTATAACAAGATTTGTCTCTTTTTCTACTCCCGATATTGTCTCTCTGAACCTTGTTTTTAATAATAATCCCTCATTTCCTAATTCAATCATGTGTTTTTTAATTTCTTTTGCTATTTTTTGAATTAATCTTCCTTTTTGTATTACATTGACTGCATAAGCTAAATTTATCTCGTTGTTAAGTTCTGCTTTGGTTAATTTTTCTATACAGCTGTCAAACATCTCTTTTTGCCTTTCTAATAACTGAATGTGTTCATTTACTTTTCTTAATAGCTCATTAGCATCTTTAACAATATGTTTTATGTTTTTGTAGAATAATATTATCTCCTGTTTTCTTTCTGATATTGCTATAACTAAACTGCCTGCCTGTTTTGCTGTTCTTTCTGCTGCTTTATGTCTTGCTCCTGTTTCCAAGCTTTTTATTTTATTGTCAGGAGTTAATAAGACATTTGTATAATTTATCTTTTTCATGTCTTTGCTTAGAATTATTGCTCCGTCCATTTTGCTTAGTTCTGTCATTCTTTGTGGAGTAAACTTACAATTAACTCTGAAACCGCCGTCAATTAATGGTAATAGGTTTTCATTCTCTACAACTATTAAAGCTCCTCTTTTTGCTTTTAATATACTGTCTAAAGCTGTCCTTAAATTTGTTCCTGGAGAGATTGTTTTCAAAACAGAGAAAAACTCCTCTTCTGTAACTTTTATGTTGTTTGAAGGAATAATTGTCTGTTGTATTTCTTTTATTTCTATATTTTCTTCTGTTATCTCTGCCATTTTCCTCTTTTATAGAAACTTAACTTATCTTATTACATTTTTAAATCTTTTGAAGTTTAATTATTTTTCTGTTTTAGAATTATGCTCCAGCCGGACGCAGAGTTATAGAACAGGGTGTAAATTATCTCAACTCTTCTTTTATTTTTAAGATTTTCTTTTTCAAGTCAGGAAGATTAATCTTTACAATATCCCAAACAATATTTAAATCAACACCAAAATAATGATGGATCATTTTGTCTCTGGTGCCAGCTATTTCTTTCCATTCAATCTCTCGATGTTTGTCTTTAAGGTTTTCTGATATATTTTTAACAGCTTCTCCGATAATTTCTATTTCTCTTACGATAGCGCTCTGCTTTAGTCTATCTGACATTAACTTTTTTTTAGTTAGATTCCTGGAAAATTTTTTTATTGCATTGATACTGTCTAAAATATGCTCAATAAATACTAAATCCCCTTCCATATTACAAAACAATGCCTCTTATTGCGAGTAATTGAAAATTGTTAATTCTCATATTATCCTTATCTCCTGATGTAAAATCTTGCTTTTGAGATACGGGCTTAAACCATTATAGCTCACAAGATCAACTTTTTTCTTTAATTTATTTTCAAGCTCAAATTGAATTCTAACAAATCCAAAGCCAATACCTTTTGGGGGCTCAACTAAAATATCAATATCACTATTTTTTTTCTGCTCGCCTAGAGCATAACTCCCAAAGATTCCTGCCCTTCTTATTTTATTTTTCTTTAAAATTTGCTTTATTTTTGGGATTATCTTATCCAAGGAGTTAGATCTTTTTTTGATTTCTAACTTCTTATCTGCAAACTTTTCTTTTATAACCAATTCCTTTTTTGAGAGGTTTTTCCCAAGATAAATTCTTTGTTTTTTAAATTCTTTACCTTCTCTTATGCTTCTAACTCGGTAGTAATATCTCTTTCCATTTCCCTGTTTAACTTCAGTGTATACCATAAAGATTATACGGGCACTTTGTTTATAAATCTTTCTATGTGGACGTAAAAAAATAAGTGCCAAAAAGATGTGATGCCCCCGCCGATTTTTATGCTAAGGTTTAATTTTGTTATGCTAAACGTGACGAGTTATCGACGATAAGAATTTTAAGCAACTCTTAATTCAAATCTGCTTGTTTCTAAATCATAATCAATTGGTTTTGTTTCTAATCCATATCTCTCCTGAAAATTTTGAGCTAATTCTACTAATCCTTCATTATTTCCTTCTAAATCTGCAAGAACTAATTCTGCGAAATATCTTGGCTTGATATTCTTTCTTGTTATAACCCCTCTTGTAAACATGGGGTCTTGTGAGAATTGTGACTTTATCTGTGCAGGCAATTTAGATAAATCAATTCCAACAGCTCCTACAATTTGTTTTCGAGCACTTAACCATAACTGGGCATGATGTGCAAAATAGATTGCAGAACCTAAATCTTCTGTTAAACATAAAAATTTTCCTTGTTCATCTTGCTTAGATGATTCTCTTACTAGCAGGCCTTTTTGTAAAACTCCTTCCAATTTATTTAATGGTGTTGCATGATAAATAATTCCTTCTCTTTGTAAGCTGGAAACTTGTTCACTTAATCTCTCTATCCACTTACTTCTCTGATAGTCTTCACTATAATGCCTTCTTACTCGAAGGTTGTATACTCCATCAACAATGTCTATAATTTCCATAAAAAAGGGTTATTTATGGATTTATAAAACTTACTAAATCGGTTTGTAACAATCTTTATCCTTCGGTTCAAATTATCTCTGTTTAATGTAGGAGCATTTAACTTAAATATAAGTGCCCCCGCCGAGATTCGAACTCGGGTCTCCGCCTTGAGAAGGCGGGATACATAGCCTTCTTTTAGTCTTCAACTAAAAAAATTTGGCCTCTATACGACAGGGGCATTCTTTTGTAAATTAGTTAATGTTTTTAAAGTTTGGTTTTTTTAAGATTAAATGGGTTATGAATTTTATGTTCAGGTTAAAGATATGAAATCTGGAAAAAGAGAATTCTGGTTTAGGAAAGATGTTCTTATTGAGCTATCTTTTTCTATTCCTGAAACAGTTGAAAAAGGAAAATTATTAAGAGATTATTTGAGGTTTATAGGAATTAATACTGTATTTGAAGGAGAGAATATACTAGAGGTTCAAATATAAAATAGCCCCGCCAGGATTTGAACCTTCCAGCTTCAAATCTCCAAGAGCCATTACATGAAAATAGCCTCGCCAGGATTTGAACCTGGGTCAACTGGGTTCTCTTGTATTAACCAGAGCCAGTTATCCTAAGTCTCCTTAAATAAAATTTAAGAATTTGACCGCTAGACTACGAGGCTATTCCTAAATTTTTGAAGCCTATCAATATGCTTCTGATTTGAAAATCCTATCTCTTTTAAATATCTTTCTATATCTTCTTTTCTGGAAATAAAAATTGATTTATTATTAATTATTTTAGAAACCGAGAAACCAAGATTTTTTAAACCTATCTTAACATCATTTAGTAATTGTATGTTATGATTTGTAAAGCTTATTCTTAATAAACCTGAATCCCTCTTTGACATTTTAAAGATTGAGCCATCTGTATCTATCAAACCCCTTATGCAACATTTTAACAGTTTATTATTATCAAAAACCCACTTAGGAATTTTGACCTGATTTTTTATCTTATTTCCAGGAGGCAACCCCAATTCAGCAAAAAATTCTACTAATTCTTTGCTTGAGAGACATATAAACCTTCCATTGTACTTTTCATTTGTAATTTCAGTTGCGTTAAGATTAAAAACAGATTCAAATAACGGTTTTACATAATTTAAATGATATTCTCTATCTTTCATATAATCCCCCGCGATCTTAATTTGGTAAACTCCTATATTCTTGCCTTTTTTATAATAGTTTATATTCCCATCGCCCAATATTATGCCTACTAATTCTGCAAGAGCTATTTTATTATTTAATATTTTAAGTTTTATTGTAGAACCTCTAGAATTTTTACCTCCAAGTGATTTCCCCCAATTATCACTTAGTTTTTCAATTATATAATTATCAAAATTTATATCCATTAGTTTGCATAATTTTCTGTAATTTTCTTCAGATAATAAAACTTTTTCTTTTTGCACATCTATTCTCAAATAATTTGAAGAAAGCTCAGTTATTTTTGATAACTCCTTCCAAGAAAATTTCTCTTTTAACTTATTAATCAGTTCTTTTTGTTTTCCAATTTCTAACCTTATTCTCATACTATCTTTTAACTTCTTAACTTTAAATACTTTTTGACTGCTATACCACACATTTTAAAAAACATTTAAATATCTTATTCTATTCTTAAAATAAATAAAATCAAAAAACGGAGAAAGATGATAACTATATTAATTATAGCCATACTGATAGCATTAATTTATGTTTTTTTCAGAGTAAAATACACCAGACATAAATTATTTGCTATTTTTTTAATAATTCTTGTTCTGTTCTTCTACCTTTCTGTATCGAAAGTTTTAAAAGACAGCAATGTTGATGTTAATTCATTTAAGGGCATCACAATGGCAGGCAAATTATACATGAACTGGCTTGTGCAGGTTTTTCAAAATTCAAAAACCCTAATAACAAATGCAATTAAAATGGAGTGGAGTAACAACTCTAGCATAGGAAAATGAAAATCCAAGGATGTTTTTGACATGAAAATAATAGTATTTATCATCATGTTTTTATTGGTTGGAGCAACTTTTATTATTTCTGAGAACAACCTTGCTTTGAAAGATGCAGAGAACAGAAAAAAATTTGGAGCAATGTACATGACTTGGTTTGACCAGTTATTTGAGAATTCTAAAAATCTGGTTGGTTATGTTGTAAGGTTGGATTGGTTGCCAGAAAGTGAAGGTTAAGTTTTTTATATTGATTATTTCTATTAATTCTATGCCTGGATAGCTCAGTTGGTAGAGCACATGCATGGTAAGCATGGGGTCGTGGGTTCAATTCCCACTTCAGGCTTTTGCTTAACTTTATAAACTTAAATTTCAAGATAATAAAATGATAGATGCCAATATGAGTTTGCAGGAATTAAAGAAGCAGTATGAAAAATTAAAGAAAAAATATAATCTGCCAACTTTTTCAGAACTTAATGAGGATTTTGAGATTGAGAAATTACAGGAAAGAGACACAGATACTTTATCAAGAGAGATAAGAAGAGCAATGGCTGACAGAAATCTTGTCTATCTTAGGTTTGTAGAGATGTTTCAAAATCCAAGTCAAGCACCAATGTTTTTTCTCGCTTTAGTGAAAGGCTTTGATTTAGACAATAAACAATTGTTAGATGAGCTTTATTTGGATTTAGGAAAGTTCGAGTTGAAAAGTATAGGTTTGGATAATGAGTATGACGAGAAAAAAGATGTTGAGTTTATTAAAAAATTTTATAAAGAATGGCAGCAAGTAAAAGAAAAATTTGGTAAATTCTTGAAAGCTTTAGAGAAATCTTGGGAGAAAAAAGTTGAGAAAAAAGAGAAGGGTTATTTAGGTTGAGAAAAAATCAACATTATTGCTATACCTTTTAATAAAAATTTAGTATCTAACTTCTAAAAATTTTATCTAAATCTAACTCCAGACAAGAAACAGGAAACTCTAAACTGAAATTTTCTATTATTTTTGGAGAAATCTCGCCAATATAGCCTATATTCTCTTTATTAATAATAATTTTACCAGCCCTGCCTTCAATAAACTCTTGCTTGTCTTCTTCTTCAATTTTATATTCTATAGATAACATTCTTGCTAAATACTCGAGAATTTGTTTCATTTCTGTAAAATTAGCTTGGGAGTGACAAGAGATTATACAAAGTTTTAAGCTATCTTTTCCATTTTTGTCTATGCTATTTCCTATTTCAAATATTTTTTGAGGAAATCTTGCTGTCTTATTTTTTGATAAGAAGTTAAGGCTAGAGGACAAGATTTCTTGTCTCATAACAGAATAAAGTTCAGAAACAGGATTTTCTACCTCTATGATTTCTTGAGGCTTTTTGTTCATTTTTTCAAATAAAATTTCTTTGCTTGTTAAATTTGGAGTTGCTATCTCTTGGAATCCTAATCCCACAAGTAAATCAGCTATTTTATTAGACAACAAGACTTTTTCTGACTCATAACCTTCTGAAATGACTTGAGGTTTCTCTGATTTAATCTTGTTATAGCCATAGGATATTGCTATATCCTCTATAATATCTCTTGTATCTAAAATATCTTGCCTGTAAGCAGGAATTTCTATTTTTATTATTTTATTCCCAGAAGCATTATAGCCTGCTTTTCTTAACAAGAACATAATTTGTTTTGCTGTTAATTTCAAGTTTAAAACAGAATTTATCTCCTCTACTTCTAGAGAAAATTTTTCAGGCTTTAAATCTGGAGTAATAAAATTGTTTATGTTAACAGAAAATATCTTGCCTTTTCTGTCTGCTAAAGCTGTTATAACTGTATTTAAAATAGGCAATAAAAATCTATAGTTGAAACCTGTCACTTCAATAAAAACATTTTTTGTTTCTTGAGTTATTTTGCCAGAATAATTTGAATTAATTATAGGAGGCATGCTCAAAACATTTCCTTTTGAGTCAAAGAGAAGAGGATATTTGTTTTCTTGCTCTAAAAGATGTTTGTAAGATATACCAGCATGATGTTTCTCAAGTATCTCCTTTCCTGTCATTTCTTCTTGCATTTCTAAAGGAATGAACTTTATTTTTTCTGGCTCTTTGTCTTCATATTTAATAGGCCAGTTGATTTTGTCAAAATCATATATACCTAGAGCTGCTTCTTTTCTTTTTCTTCCAAAAATCTCGCATAATTTTTCTTGCAACTGAATAATTTGTTTTATAGCAAAATCATCAAACTTTATGTTTTTTACAACAGCAGCAACTATTAAGGGCCTTACTTTAGATTTAGCTATAATTTTTAAGTTCGTTTTTTTAACTTTATATTCTTGCAAACCAGAAATCAATCCAAGTCCTAGTTTGCATTGTCTTGCTATTCCTTCTATTGATAATAAATCAGGCCTGTTTATGTCTGCTATCTCTATTTTTATTTCCCCTTTTTCTCCTGCAAATTCAGATTTTGAATAACTTAAAGCTTCAGCTAATTTTTCATCTGACAATTTCTTGCCTATTAGCTTCAATAAATCTTTTTTAGATGCTTCTATTGTTGGCATGCTAAGACACCTCCGGTTTCTTATGCATCAACTTCCCACTGATTTTGCATTTTTCCATTTTTATACTAAAACTTTTATTTTATTTATTGTTACTAGGATTGCTCCTTTACAAGGTTCTCCTTCATTAGCAGGAATTTTCTTGATAAAATCAAGCCATTTTCCTGATGTAAAGTATTCTGCTTTACCCTTTAATTCATAACCAACACAATTTTCTTCCCAATTTTTCTTCCAGACAACTAATGCTATATTCGGATTTTTCTTTATATTATTTATTGTCTCAACTAGACAATTATCTGTAATTACAAGCTGATTTTTTGAAACAACTTTTACATATCCAACAGCAATATTATGTGGGTTTCCTTGCTTGTCAATTGTTGCTAATCCAATAGCATTCTCTTCAATCATCTTTTTTATTCCTTCATTTATCATATTTTCTCCTGTCTCAAAAACTCTAAATTGCTTGAGAATAACTCACGAATATCTTCTATATTGAGTTTTAACATAGCTAATCTATCAATTCCTAAACCCCAAGCTAAGACTCTTAAATCTTTATCTTTCACGCCTGTTAAAGGTTCTGTAACTTCTTTTCTAAAAATTCCTGCTCCTCCTATCTCAAGCCAGCCAAGTTTTTCATGTTTTATATCTAATTCAACTGATGGTTCTGTAAAAGGAAAGTAGCTTGGACGAAATCTTATATTTTTCTCAGAAGCATTTGCTATTTTTACAGCAAATTCTTTTAATATGTAGAGAAGATTTGAAAAATTTAGATTTTTTCCTATAACTATACCTTCTACCTGATTAAATTCAGATAAATGCTTGGCATCAACAACATCAGGCCTGTAACATCTTGAAATAGCAAAAAATTTTCCTTCTTTTTCTCTGGCTAAAGTTTCTGCTGATATTACTGTTCCTTGCGGCCTTAAGATAACTTGTTTAGATTTCTCTTTATCCCAAGAATATTTCCATTTTTGCTCGTGAATTTTTTTAATAGCTTGAACTAGTTTTTTTTCTGGAAGTTCTGCTTTCATTTTAATTCTGTATGTATCACTCCAATCTCGAGCTGCATGGAATTGTGGCTGAAATAAAGCATCAAAATTCCAGAATTCAGAAACTAAACTATTACCTGACATTTCTTTAAATCCTAATTCAATTAATTTTCTTCTGACATCCTCTAAAAAAGCATAATAGGGCTGTCTTTTTCCTCCATAGATTTCTGGCACTTTTGATTTTATATCATATCTCCTGAATTTTTTTCCTTTCCATGTTCCTGCTTTAATCATTTCAGGAATTAAAGTTTCAATTAAGTTTTTGTATTTAGTTATATCTTCTTTTTCTATTATCTTGCCTAACTCTGTTAGTTCAACTGAAACAATTTTTTCTTCTGTAACTTGAATAATATCTTTTCTTTCTTTCAAAGCTTGAAAAGCAAGTTTTTGTTCTGGTTTTAGATTTTCTAATTCTAATGGAAGAGCTTCTAAAAGCTGCTCTTCAAAACTTTTTTTCATTATTTCTTCTTTTTTTGCCTCAAGCTTGATTTTTCCTTTTTCTAAGCTTATCATTGCTTTATTTTTTAATGCTCCTATTGCTGCTTTTAATTCATTTTCACTTAACTTAGAAAGTTCTTTTGCTTCTTGTATTTCTATTTGCTGTTTTTCATCTAATAAGTTTAATAATCTTCTTTCTGGCAAGCTATTTTTTAAGTATATTACTCCATTATCTCCTAAATCAATTATTTTCTTTTCTTCTGTTTTTAGCTTGACTATATTTTTGTTGCTTAGAAATTGCAGGGCTCTTAAACAACGAGTTTCATCAAAACCTGATTTTTCTGCTATTTCTTTTAAAGATTTTTCTTTCAAAAAAGGAATTATAGCTCTTTCATCTGGGTTTAGAGTTTCTAGTATTTTTTCTGTTTCTTTTTCTTTCCAAGAAAAATCTGAAGATTTTTCTGGAGCAGAAAATTTACTATTTGGAAAAATTTTCTTGCTGTTCATAAAAAACTTAATAGACTTAAATTTAAAAACGTTTGCTAAAGTTTTTATAGCTCTGAATTTTGGTTTAGATATGGTTAGGAACGCTATAGTAGCAGGACAATTTTATCCCCAGGATAAAGGCGAGTTAATTGACGAAGTCAGAAAATTTTTAGGGAAAGAGAAAAAAGAAAACATAAAAGCCTGTATAGTTCCTCATGCTGGTTATTATTTTTCTGGAAAATTAGCTGGAAAAGTTATTTCTAGAATAAAAGAAAAGAAAACTTTTATCTTGCTTGGAGTAAATCATTCTGGATTTGGAAACAAAATTAATTTTAGTTTTGAGGAATTTTCTACACCCTTAGGAATTGTTAATAATAATATTAGTTTAGGGAAGAAAATTCTCGAGAAGTTAAAATTATTGGGATGTAGTGAGATTAACGAAAAAGCTCATCAGCAAGAGCATTCAATTGAAGTTATTTTGCCTTTTCTGCAGTTGAGCCAGAAAAATTTTGATATTATTCCAATAATACTGAAAGATTTGACAGATGTTGCTTGTCAACAAGTAGCTTATATTTTATCAAAATTTTTGAATAATGATATTTGCATAATTGTCTCAAGTGACTTCACTCATTATGGTTTTAGTTATGGTTTCTCGCCTTTTACAACAAATGTGAAAGAAAACTTGTATAAGTTAGATAAAGACATTATTAATTCTATTTTAAATTTAGATAGCAAGGAAGTTTATGAGAAAGCTTCAAAATCAACTGTTTGTGGGATTTATGGAGTTACAATTTTGACTGAGATTGCGAAAATTTTGAGGTTTAAAGCAAGATTAGTAGATTATTACACTTCAGGAGATGTTGTCAATGATTTTAGCAATGCTGTTGGTTATGCTGGAATTGTGTTCAGCTGAAAATAGAAAGGTTTATAAATATAGTAAGATTAATCTTACTATGGCAAATATAAGCACAACAAAAATAAGTTCAAAAGGGCAAGTAGTAATCCCCCAGGAAATGAGAAAAGGCTTGAAAGAAGGCGACAAGCTAGTTGTAATTAAAAATAATGGACAGATTATTTTGAAGAAAATGAAAGATTTTGACAAAAACTTAGAAGAAGATTTGGAATTTGCGAAAAGGACAGAAGAAGCTTGGAAAAGGTATGATAGAGGAGGATTTATTAGTATGGATTTTGAAGATTTTTTAAGAGAACTTAAAAAATGGTGATTATAGAGTATGATCCAAATTTTAAAAAATTAATTGAAAAGCTTGATAAAAGTATAAAAGAAAAAGTTGAAAAACAAATTATAAAAATTATTAATAATCCTGAAATTGGTAAGCCAATGAGATTTGCAAGAAAAGGAACAAGAGAGGTTTATATTGGTTCTTTTAGGCTTTCTTACTCATACATTCAAAGTGAGAATAAACTAATTATTCTAGACTTTTATCATAAAGATGAGCAATAATGCTATAGGTTATGCTGGAATTGTGTTCAGCTGAAAATAGAAAGGTTTATAAATATTGATACCTATTAGATATCAACTGATATTGATATCGAGGAGATAAAAATATGAGAGGCAGAATTGAATTTAAAGAGAATGAAGTTATACAAAGAGACAATAAAATAAAGAGATATCCTAATTTAAATACTGTTTTGATGGTAGAGAATTTTTTAAGGAAAAACAAGGATATACCTACAAAAATTTCAGATTTAAAGAAAAAACTACCAAAACAAATTATGCATCATACTTTAATGGTAATTCTTGAGTATTTATGGAGAAGTGGAAAAATAATCTTTGGTCCTAAAGGGATACAATGGATTTATTCAACTCCCCAGCATTTAAGTAAAATGTTCGAAGACTCAATCGAGGTTTAACTATATATGAATTTTCAACTAACAGCTTCTTTAGCTTGTTCAGTACTTGCACCTAAACTTAAAAGAAAAGAAAAAGCCTGGCTTTTATTTTTGTAATTTAATAACTTGAATTTGTTTTTTGCTTTTTTCATTAACTTGAGATTCTGAATCATTCTTGCTAAAATTAAAGCTTTTTCTTTCCGCGAAAATCCTTCAGATTTTTCTAGCTCTAAAATTCCAAATTTTTGTGAGGAATTTTGCGGTTTGTCTTGTGTTTTTATTAATTCATTTAAGTCTATAGCAAGAAGTATATTGTTCTGTTTAGCTAAATTACAGAGAACATGATTTAACCCAGAATCTCTCTGTTTTAATTTATCTTTTTTATTTGTATGAGATAAAATTAGCATATCAACTTTTTTATTTTCAAGAATAATTCTGTTAAATCCTATATCCTTGCCCTGAACAATTTTTTCTTGTATTTTTATCATATTCTTTAGAGTATAAGAATGTTTATAAATTTTGATTTTTCTTACCTATCATTATATACCAGCCAAGACAGATTTTTGAACTTAAAAATAATCTCGAGATTAAAGGAAGAAAATTTGAATGTGGCTATTAGAAATAATAGGAAGTTCTGAAAATTCTGTTAAGTTGCTGAGGGTGGATAGCGAATTCGACACTAGAGATTTGGTTCTGCTTGTTGATGAAGGCTCAAATTCTGATAAAATTGTTTCAAAAGTCATTATAACAGAAGAAGGAGATTTTTCTTTAGAAAACCTGTTGTTTTAGATAGAGTTGAATAGCAACAATTATAAATTTCAAAAACATTATTTTAGTATGGCTTTGGACTCAAAACAATATATGGACTTAACAAAATATGAAGGAGGAGATATTTTGTGGTATGAGTTTAAGGCTGGAATTACAAAGAAGAAGTATATAAGAGTTATGATGGTGACTCCTGAATTGCTTGAGGCAATAGCAAACAACCCAAAAAATAGGACAATAGAACATTACAAAATAAAACCAGGACACACACATATAAAATTGAGAAAGCTTTATTGGTATGAAAGAGTATTTTTTTATCTAGGCATTCTTAGAACTTAACCAGAAATTATTGTTCCTTTAAACTTTTTTCCTGATAAAAGCTTGTCAAGCTGATTTAAATCTTTACCTATAATATAGGTTTTAATTCTATGCTTGAATATGATTTTTGCTGCTTCTTGATCTAAAACAAAATGCTGTCCTGGTTTGTAAGGAATTTTTTTTGCCATATTATAAAATTTCTGCCATGAAATTTTAGGAATGAATTTAGCGTTTTTATGCTTTAAAGGGTTTTTGTCATGCAAGCCTGAAACTAATGTCAGATTAATAAATTCTGTTTTAAAGAAGCTTGCTAATTTTGCTGAAGTTGCATCAGTTGTTTCTTTTTCTGCATATCTTAAAGCTCCGCAAAAAACAAAATCATTTTTTCCTAGCAAATTCTTTACTTGTAGCATATCATGAGGTATTCCCTCATTTGCGTCTTTTCCGAAAAAATAAGTCATAAATCTTGCATTTAATCTTGTGACTGCTATACCAGACATTGATTGTAAATATTCACTTTTTCCTGCTTCTCTAAGTGCTTTTATATATTTTCTAGCAATAGACCCTCCACCACATGCCACTACAAACTTGTATTTGTTTTCATTCTTTTTAATTAGCTTTTTAAATTTCTCAAGAAAATTTACGTCTATAGAGTCAGGAACTATCAAGCTTCCTCCGAGACTTATTACTATTATTTTTTTACCTCTTTTCATTTAAGATTAAAGAAATAAAGGTATTTAAGTTTTATTAAGGACCTGAATAGTCTCCATGGTTCTTGTTTTTTAGCTGTCTTCTCCCTCTCTCCATTTCTGCTCTTATACTAATTCTTGCTCTATTGCCAGAATATTTCTTTTTTGTTTTGTTATATTCAAGAGGGTTTCTATTTTTGTATATCCTATAATAAGTTAAAACAATTCCAGTAACTCTTGAATATAGATTTAGCAAATTTTCAGTGTTAATCTTAAAAATTCTAGCAATTTCAAAATCACTTAATTCTTGTACAGCTAAACTCTCGACTTTTCTTGCGAACTCTTCTTCACTTAAATTCTCTAAACTAATTTGGCTGGCTCTTTTCATAATAAAATCTTGATTTTTAAGTTTAAAAGTTTAATTATAGCAAGAGATATACTTAAGAAATTAATAAATCTATCTATAGGGGTGATAGTTAGGAGAGTGATATGCAACTGTTCCTTCTAAGTTTTCTCTTACCCCATTCTTTTGGTGTTATTACTTCTCTATTAGTAATCCTGCAAGAAACTTTAAATCTTAGAGCATACTTTCTATCATCCCTTAAAATCCCGTCAAGTATTAAACTACTGCACGCACGTGTTATATTTCCTTGGTTGTTTCTTAGAGCGTTTGTAAATTGTGCATATAATTTTATGTACCAAGCTCTTTCTTCTGGAGTTAAATTTTCTATATAATCATCAATACAAGCTGTTTGTTCATTTCTGGATAATCTTCTTATTTGTTTAGCCAGGCGTTCTATACCCAAAGCAGGTTCTTTTATCATACAATTAGATAAAAGAATAATTTAAAAGTTTAATTATAGCAGGAATATATATGTTCCAGAATAATAATTGTTTTTAATACTAGTTTTCTTGCCGATTTATGGATTTGAGGATTAGAGGAGCTAGAAGTGAGCATTCTTTATTGTATCATTTTGGACAACACATATTGAGTAGAATTAAGAATTTTGGATACGAGATTTTAGATAGCAAAGTTGAAGATGAGGCAGTAAAATTTACTATTAAAACCACAGATTTAGCAGTCGATTATACCTATACCTTAAAAACAATAAAAACAGAGGACGGAATAGATATACCATATAGTTTAGATATTGAAATAGAGCCACATGGAGTAGAGGAATATAAAGTTGCTTCATTTTTATTAGGTCAAATAGATAAAGACCAGATTTTTACAGAAAGAGGCAAACTATTTAAATTAAGAGAAAGAGCAGAGGAAGCCAGAAGAACTTTAGAAAGAGTAGTTTCAGAAAATAATGTGATGACATGTAGAATTAAGAGTCTACCCAAGAGTAAAGAAACTTTCTTTAATAGATTATTTGAATATATGGTAAGACCTTCTCTAACTTATTTATTATATAATTATAATTAAATAGTAAACAAACTAGAATCTTTTACTAAGAAAATTCTTAATCTTGCTCCTGAATCTAACCAGCCATGAGCGTAATTTATGCATGCAAAAGCATTTACATAATTTCCTTGCTTGAAAAAATGTTTAGAATCTTGCAAATAACAAGAAACCATATCTAAAATCTCAAAAGCTTCTTTTTTCTTTTCTGGATTTATTGAATTTGAGGCTATTTTTAATGCCTTTTCTGTTATTTTCAAATACTTATTAAGTCTTGATTTGCATATTAAATTTATTTTTTTATTTTTTGTTTGCATTTTTATTATATTAGTTTTGATATAATATTATATTATTTTTGATATATTCAAATCTTTTGGTTTTTAGAACAAATCCTTTTTTGTTTTCATAAGTTTTATATATCTTAAAAAATTGATGTTTAAAATCTTATGCAACTGAAAAAAGAGTATAAAAAGTTAAGAATGAGGAATTTTTATTTGATTTTAACAGTAGTTATGATAATTTTGCTTTTTTATTTTTCAGTTGCTGGGGTTTCTCGAGGCACTAAAGGAGCAGCTTATTCAGATAAACTAGAGCATTTTCTTGCTTATTTTCTTTTATCTTTTTTGCTTTACAAAACAATTTCTCAAGATAAGATAGCTTTTTTAGCTGCAGGAACTTACGGTTTATTATTAGAATTTGTTCAGTTAGCTCTACCTTATAGAAATTTTTCTTTTTCAGATATAGCTGTAAATTATTTTGCCTCAAGCTTAATTTTATTATATAAAAAATTAGAGCCAAAATAATTGAATTAAAATTAGTTTTTATCTTGACTCTATTCTTAATCTGCTTGAGTAATTTCCTTCTGCTTCTTGAGGAATATTTATTGTTATCTCTATACTTTTTGTTTCTTGAGGTTTTATTTTAAAGCTATCCTCACTAATTTCTAACCAGTTATTTTCAGCTAATTGTCCTTCTGCTACTATTTTAACTTTTTTGTCTTTGTCTTTATCGTTTCTTATCATTGTGCTTCCTTTAATCTGATTGTTAGAAGGAGAACTAAAATATACATTGTTTTCTTGTATTTTTGTTTCTGTTATATTAGAAATTTCTAAATATATGTTAATATAGCTTATTGATTTGTTAGTTTTTATTGCTATGTTGCCATAAATAACCATAATTATGGCAAGTAGAATTATAAGCAAAATATATATTTTTTTCATATATATCCTAATCTGTATTAATATAAAAAACTAACTATATATTAGAAAAAAAGAATATTTATAAATAAACTTGGCTATTGATTATTATGGTTAAGGAAAATGAAACAAGCTTAATTGACTATCTCTTCATTATTAAAAAAAGATGGAAGTTTATCCTGCTTTTTACACTTATAGTCTTAATTTTAATTTTTAATATAAGCTTGTTATGGCCGAAAACTTATGAGTCAGAATCAGTAATTCAGCTGGGAAGTATAAGAGTAATTCAGCTGGGAAGTATAAGCGAAGGTGGAGAAAGAAAGTTTGAGGAAATATATTCTCCAGCAGAAGCTAAAAATATCATACTTTCTTCTTCTGTTTTAATTCCTGTTATAAACAATTTTTTTCCAGATGAAGAATTAGAGCTTTCAAAATTTACTAAAAAAAATTTGGAAGTTAAAATAATCACAGAAAGGGCTGTAATTTCAGATGTAGATAAAACATCCTTTATTAGTATAAAGGTAAAAACGAGAAACGCAGAAAAAGCTAAAGAAATTAATAATGCTATAATAAATAATTTTTTAAATTATACTAAAGAGGAGTATGAAAAAAGAGTAGAATTGCTGGAAAAGGAATTAGAAGAAGTTGGAAGAGATATAGAGGAAATTAGAAGAGAGCTTGATAGTTCACTAAAGGCAACAGAGGATTATAAAATTCTATTGTTAAAATATATAGAAGAACAAAATAGAAAAAGAAGTATAGAGGGAAAATTAGTTACAAAAAGAGAATTCATGATTATTTCAGAGCCACAAATTCCTTTTAAACCGACAAGTCCGAAGTTATGGCTTAACTTAATTATCGCTTTCATACTTAGCTTATTATCTTCTACAGTTCTTATTATATCAAAAGAAAAGTCGAAAGTTTGATTGTTGTTAAAATGTTAAATTTCAGAAAAATGACGGTTAGAAATTTTTTGTTTTTATTTTTTCTCTTTTTAGTATTAATAATCTCTCTTTTTTTCCTGAATATAATATATAATCCTTTGATTTCTACAATATTGTTTTCTCTATTTTTTATTATAACCTTTATCTATCTAGCCAAAAAAAATTATATATATGCTTTTTATTATTTTTTTCTATTTGTTTATACAATAGGAACGCAGATAGCTTATCTTTATTACCCAACTAAATTAGCTTTAATTAACGGAAAACAATATTTCGGTTTAAGTGCTTATTTTCCTTATTTATTTTTTGTTTTCCTCTCGTTTATATTAATATTTTTATTCTTTTTTTTCTTTATAAAAATTGAAAGCAAAAGAGATTTTTTTAGAATAGATAGTTACAGAAAAAAAATTGGATTTTTATTTCCTTTAATAATTATCTTGCACAATTTAATTATGATTTATTTCTTGTCTTCTTCTTATTCTGTCTTAAGCTATCATACTGCAACCTCTGTCTTAAAAGCCAACAAGATATTTTTTTACGGATTTTTTTTCTATCAGATAACTTTACTGGCTTTATATGTAAAAATAACTAAATTTTCTAAAAATTTAAGAGAAAGATTATTTTATTCTATACTTTCTATTATAAGCTTCCTTGTATTTATAATTATAACAATTAAGGCAGGACAGAAAATAGAAATTGCCAGTTTCTTTCTCGGTTTTTTGTCTTATAATCTTATTTCCTATAAAGAAAAATTATTGAAGAATAAGAGAATTATTTTAGCTTTAATCTCTTTATTTATTCTTATTGGTTTATTTTTTGTTGTAATAGATAATTTGAGGTACTCTGAACTTGATGTAAAAGAATTTTTCAAAATAGCCTTAGGTTCACCTGACGAGTTTGTCAAAGTTTTATTTAATCCAGAGAATATATTGTTTTTTGATTATACAGGGCCTTCTCTTTTGTTATTAACTTCTATTCATGAACATATTGTAATTCCTCTTGAAGTATTGAAATCAAACTTTTATAATACCCTTATTTTTCAAGGATATCCTATTTTAGGGTACACTTTAAGCAGGATTATAGACCCTTATGGAAAGATTAATTATGGTTATTATTTCTTATCTGAAGGTTATAATTTTGCTGGTTGGCTTGGAATTTTATATAACGGGATTATTTTTACCTTTGGTTTATTTATCTGGAATAAGTTTAGAAAAAGTAACAATTTAATTTTCAATAATTTTATGACTGCAATAATAGCTATGCATGTTTTTGATATAATAAGAGCGCAATCAAGCTTTTTTGTTAAAGGAATTTATATCTCATTTATTCCAGCAATTATCATATACTTGATTATTAGCAATTCAAAAATAAAAATAGGAAAAAAATGAAAAAAAAGATTTTGTACGTGACAGCAGAAGCTCCTTACGGGAAATTTGAGCCTTTTATAATTTCAGAGCTTGTTGAATTGAAAAAGCTTGTGAAAATATTAGTTGTTCCTAGAACTCCAAAAACAAAAATATTCCACAATTCAGGTAAAAATTTAGTTCCCGAAACTCTTATAATCCCTCTAATAAACATAAAAATACTTTCAAGTTTCATATACTTTATTTTTTCAAACCCATTCCTATTTTTCAGAATTTTTAATGATGTTTTTTTGAAAGCAAGAAATATATTGGTTGGAATTAAGAATCTAATAGTATTTCCAAAAGCAGCTTATCTCTCTTTTATTATCAACAAAGAGAAGATAATCCATATGCATGCTCATTGGGGCTCAACACCATCAACAATTGGCTACATTCTTAATATAATAACGAAAATCCCTTGGAGTTTCACTTTGCATAGGGGCGATATAATAGAGAATAATATTCTGAAAGAGAAAATTAAATCAGTAAGATTTGTAAGATTAATTTCTTTATATTGGAAAAGGGAATTATTAAAAATTATTGGAAACGAATTTAAGGATAAAATGAAAGTTTTGCATATGGGTGTTAAATGTGATTTTAACATAAAAGAAAGGGAAAAAACGCATAAGAATATTATTGCTGTCCCAGCAACATTATCTGAAAGAAAGGGGCACGAGTATTTGATTGATGCATGTTCCATCCTTGTTAATAAAGGGATTAGGAATTTTATAATTTATTTTTATGGTGAGGGTCCATTAGAAAAAAGAATAAATAGAAAAATAAAAGAAAAGAAACTTGAAGATTATATAAAAATGTTAGGCATGATACAAAATGACAGGCTTCTTGAAATGTATGGTAATAGAAAAATTGATTTTGTTGTTCTGCCAAGTTTATCTGAAGGAATTCCTGTTTCTTTAATGGAAGCAATGGCTTATGAGATTCCAGTTATTGCTACAGATGTTGGTGGTGTTAGAGAACTTGTTGAAAATAATGGAATTCTTATAAGAGAAAAAAATCCAAAGCAATTAGCAGATGCTATTGAGAAATTGTTGAGGAACAAGAAATTGAGAGCAGAATTAGGTAAGAAAGGGAAGAGAAAAGTAATTAAAGAATTTAACATTAAAATTATAACAAAACAGCTTTTGGCATTGTTTGAAAATGAGGAAAATGAAAGAAAAAGTTTCAATTATAATTCCTTGCAGGAATGAGGAAAAATTTATTGAGAAATGTATAAATTCAATTTTAAAGCAGGATTACAAAGGCAAGATTGAAGTTTTGGTTATAGATGGTATGTCTGAGGATAAGACAAGAGAAATTATTAAAAAAATAGCAGAAAAACACAGAAATATTAAATTGATAGATAATCATAAAAAAATAACACCTGTTGCCCTGAATTTAGGTATAGAAAAAGCAAGAGGAGAGATAATTATGAGGGTTGATGCTCACTATTTTCTTGATAAAAATTATATAAGAGAATGTATAGAAACATTAGAGAAACATGAAGCTGATGTTGTTGGGGGTGTATGGAAAATTTTGCCTAGGGAAAACACCTTAATTGGAAAATCTATAGCTTTGGTTTTGTCTAATAAATTTGGTGCCGGTTTTGCTTATTATAAGATAGGAGAAAAGAGGATAAGAGAAGTTGATACTGTCTTTTTTTGTTGTAAAAAAGAGATTTTTGAGAAAGCAGGAAAATTTAATGAAAATTTGAAAAGGGGGCAGGATATGGAGTGGAATTTAAGATTGAGGAGAAAAGGAGGGAAAATTTTGTTGAATTCAAAGATTAAAGGTTACTATTATGTGAGGTCTGAATTCAAAGAATTTTGTGGGCATAACTTTATTAATGGTATGTGGGCTATTTTACCCTTTAAGTATGCTAAAATTCCGGTTTCCTTCAGGCATTTGGTTCCTTTCTTTTTTGTTTCTTTTTTGATTTTATCTTTTTTATTATCTTTTTTTTCTTTTTGGTTTTTTTATTTATTTTTAACAGTTCTTATATTATATTTAATAAGTAATTTAATTTATTCTTTTTTCATATCCACTAGAGAAAGAGATATTAGATTATTTTTTATTTTACCCTTTATCTTCATAAGCTTACATTTTGGTTATGGTTTTGGAAGTTTAGTTGGCTTAATAAAATTGATTTTTTAAAATGGAAAATAGCATTCAGTCAGAAATAGCATATAATCTTATTCCTAAATCTAATAAAATACTTGAAATTGGTTGTAGTTCTGGATATTTTAGTCAGAGATTATTAAATAAAGGAAGAGAGGTTTATGGAATAGACATAAACAAAAAAGATATAGAAGAAGCAAAGAAAAAATTTAGAAAAATCAATTTTTTTGTTGGAAAAGCAGAGAAACTCCCTTTTTCTGACAATAGTTTTGATGTCGTTGTCATGCTCGAAACTTTAGAACATGTTGATGAGAAAAAAGCTGTAAAAGAAGCTTATAGAGTTTTGAGACCTAAAGGCTTGGTAATTTTGTCTTTTCCTAATAAAGGAATGTTTAGTTTTCTAGATCCTTTTAATCTTAAGATGAAATTTAAGAGTTATCTTCCTGGTTTTTTATTGAAAAGCCAAAAATATCAGGAAAATTTATTATATCACAAGCATTATTCCTTGGAAGATATAAAAAAGATTTTTTCTGAGAAGTTTATCCTAGAGAAAGCATATTACAGAGGTTTGTTTTTTTATCCTGTTTGCTCATTATTTTCTTCTTTAAATAGAAAACTCAAGTTGAATTATTTATCAGACATGTTTGCTTATTTAAAGACTATAGATGGTAAATTAAATTACGGAAAACTCTCCTATAATCTGATAATAAAGGCAAGAAAAAATGGATAATTACAAGATTGAAAAAAGAATTTTTGACTTTTTTCTAGCTTCTGCTTTATTTTTTCTGGCTTTTCCTTTATTTCTTTATCTCTTTCTGCTGATCAAGATTGATTCAAAAGGAAAGATTATCTATAAATCAGAGAGAACCGGTTTGAATGAGAAAAAATTTTTTATGTATAAATTTAGAAGCATGATTTCTAGAGCAGACAAATTAGGTTTTATGTCTGCTTCTGACGATGATGTTAGAATTACTAAAATTGGAAAATTGATTAGAAAATATAAATTAGATGAGTTGCCTGAACTTATCAATATTATTAAAGGGGAAATGAGTTTTGTTGGACCCAGGCCAGAACTCGAGTATTATACTAGACAATTTAATAAAGAAGAAAAGAAAATTTTATCAGTAAAGCCAGGGATTACTGACTTTGCTTCTATTAAATTTCATAATGAAGGAGAAATTTTGAAAAATAGCAAGATTAAAGATAAAAATAAAGCTTATGAACTATTAATCCAGCCAGAAAAAACAAAATTGCAGTTAAAATATATAAAAGAGGCAAGTTTCTTGCTTGACTTAAAACTAATTTTAAATACAATTAAATTGTTTTTATAAAAAATGATAGCTGATTTATTCAAAAAAATTTTCAAAAAACTGAGAAAAAGGCATGTTAAAGCTTTTATTAAACATGTTACATTTAGAAAATTTTTTAATTTGTTTTTAAGTGAGTATGAAAGAATTACTGGGAAATCTGTCCTAAAAAGCAAGCCCTATCTTCTGACTTTAGATGTTACAAATGCTTGTATTTTAAAATGTCCTTTTTGTCCGACTGGTTTAGGAAAAAAAGGAAGGAAAAAGGGTTTTATGAATTTTAATGATTATAAAAAAATAATTGACGAATTAAAAGATTATTTATTTATTGTCAACTTGTACAATTGGGGAGAACCTTTAATTCATCCTGAAATTTCTAGGTTTGTGAAATATGCTCAAGACAATAATATTAGCACGTCTATTTCTACTAACTTAAATATTTTTAATGAGAAGTTGGCCGAAAAGCTAATTAAGGTGAGATTAGAGTCTCTTATTATAGCTTTAGACGGGACTAATAAGAGCTCTTATTCTAAATATAGGAGAAGAGGAAACTTCAACAAGGTTATGGAAAATCTAAAACTAATTTTGAAAAAGAAGAAAGATCTTAAAAGTGATTTATATGTTATATGGCAGTTTCTTGTTTTCAGGCATAATGAAAAAGAGATAGAGAAAGCAAAAAAAATCGCAGAGAGGTTAGGAGTAGACGAGATTGATTTTTGTATTCCTATATGCTATGATAAAAGTTGGCAAAGTTCTGTAAAAAAATTTCAGAGACAAAAAGAAAATTGTAATTTTCTATGGAGAAATTTGATAATACATTGTGATGGAGGAATTGCTCCTTGCTGTTATGAATTTTATAAAAAAAATGATTTTGGCAATATTTTCAATGAAAAATTCAAAGACATATGGAACAATGAAAAATTTAAAGATGCAAGAAATTTTGTTGTAAAAAAAGAAAATAAATTAGATATTATCTGCAATAATTGTGATAAGGTAAAATGAGCTATAAATCAGTTACAGAACTTCCTGGGCAGAAAGCTTCAAAAGAGCAATTGGATATGCTTTACACAAGATATAAATTTGCTTCTCAGTTTTGTCAAGATAAGAAAGTTTTAGAAATAGCTTGTGGGGCTGGTTTTGGTTTGAGTTTAATAGCAGAAAAAGCTAAAGAAGTTATAGCTTGCGATGTGGATGAAGAAATTTTAAATTATGCAAGAAAAGCTTATAGAAACAATAAAAAAATAAAAATTATGAAAATAGATGCAAACAAAAAACTACCTTTTTCTGACAAAAGATTTGATGTCATTATTTTGTTTGAAGCCTTATATTACCTTGAAAATACAGAAAAAACTTTAAAAGAGATATTTAGAGTTTTAAAAAAATCAGGAATTTTGTTAATATGTCTGCCAAATAAAAATATAGAAGGATTTAATCCTTCACCTTTAAGCAAGAAATATTTCTCTGTGCCTGAATTGAACAAGCTTTTTTCAGATTTTGGCTTTGGTGAGGCGAAAATTTATGGGAGTTGTAAGATTAAAGATAACATTGAAAGTAAGATAATTAGTTTAATTAAAATTTTTGCAATAAAATTTAATTTAATCCCTAAGACAATGGAAGGCAAGGGAATTTTAAAGAGAATTTTTTTTGGCAGATTAGAAAAAATTCCTGAACAAATTGAAGATGAAAAATACGAATATTTGCCATTAATAGCTTTAGACAACAATAAAATTAATAAATCTTATAAGGTTTTATTTGCTATAAGGGAAAAATAAAAAAGGGAAAATGAAACTTTTATTTGTATGCAAGTTTAATTGTTTCAGAAGTTTAGTAGCTAAAAAGTTTTTTGATAAATTGAATAAAAACAAGAATATTGAGGCAAGAGCTTCAGGTTTTATCATACCAAGAAATTATTCAAGAGAACAGCAACAAAAAGCTGTAGAAGAATTTGGGATTAAGTTAGATGAAGAGCCAGAAATAATGGATGAAAACTTGTATAAATGGCCTGACAAAATTGTGATTGTCGGAAATGATGTTCCCAAAGAGATTTTTGATATATTAGATGAAGATAATAGCAAAATGAAAAAAAGAAATGTTGAAGTTTGGAAACTCAATGATGTTGGACAAAAAGATTTGAGTTACCAAGAAAAAACCAGAATGCTAACACAACAAATTTTAAATAGTGTAAAATCTTTTATTAATGAATTAGAAAAAGAGGCAAAATGAAAAAATTTTTAACAAATTTTTTGCCTGATCAAAAACAGGAGTTTTTGACATGAAAGCAATAATTTTGGCAGGAGGAAATGGAAGCAGATTAAAGAGGCATAATGGCGAGGTTAATGGACTGCCTAAACCAATGTTGAAATTAGGAGAAATGCCTTTATTAGAATTAATAATAAAACAATTGGCAAAACATGGTTTTAATGATATAATTATTTCTACTGGTTATAAGTCAGAGGTTATTGAAGAATATTTCAAAAATAAAAATATTGAAGGAACAAAAATAAGTTTTTCAAAACAAGAGCCTTTATTAGGGACAGTAGGACCTATCTCTATAATTCCTAACTTAAATGAAGATTTTTTAGTTATGCATGGAGATATATTGACTGATCTAGATTTCTCTAAACTTATAAATTTTCATAAACAAAATAAAGGAATTTTAACTTTGGCAGTTCAGCAGTTAAGATTACCTCATATTGGCATAATAAGAACAGAGAATGACTTGGTAAAAGAGTATTCTGAAAGAGCTTCAAAAAGTTATTTAGATAGCATGAGCATATTTGTGTCCAAGTTAGAAGTATTAAAATACTTAAAAAGAGGAGAGTTTCTTGATTTAGACAAGTTCATTAATTTGCTTGCTGAGAATAATGAAAGAGTTTTAGCTTATAAATCAGAAGATTTTTTTATGGACATTGAACATGATAGAGATTATGAAAAAGCAAAAGAGATGTTTTTAATAAATAAAGAAAAATTTTTATAATTCTGATTTGTAAATATATCTTTCTTCAGAGTAAATTTCTTGCAAAAATTCGCATGATATAAGAGATTTTGAATAAACATATTTTATTTTATATGCTTCTATCAACTTCCTTTTTTCTTCACAATTAGAATTAAAAAAGGTTTCTACTCTCACTTCATCTACTTCTACTCGCGGATGAAACTTACTAAATGCCTCTTTTCCTGCTATTGGATAAAAAGCTTGAGCTTCTCTTAGTGGTCCTATAGCCATTCCATTTTCTTGTTGCTCTAGGAATTTTAATGCTTCATAATCTTCATCATTAATTAAGTACTCTAATTCTGTTTCTTCTCTTTGTTGTCCGTAATTGTAGAAAGTTAAAATTAAAGTTAAAAGAATTATTATTCCTGTAAGAATTTTTTTTGTTGCTTCTTTTCTGTTTATTGTTGAGTAATCTATTTTTTTATTTATCTTTTTTATTACTGTGTATAAACCAATAGAAGATAAAGGAACTAGAGCAAGAAGAGAGTAATAAATAACATGCTGTCTTCTTGCAAATAAAGAAATTCCAGTTAAATTATAGAAAAATAATAAAAATAAACTTATGAAAAGCCAAATTGCAAAAATTCTTAATTTTTCTTCTCTAATTGCAAAATATAATCCATATAAGGCAAGTAAAAAAGGAATTATTCCATAAAGTATAGGAAGAAAATACTGGCTTGCTATAAAGTTTATTCCAAGAAAATTAAAAATTAGAGGCTTTTGTATTAAGCTTGGTTGGAGTATGCTTGATGGATAAGTAAATGTTAAAACTTTTTGGAAATGAAGTAATATTTTAGTAAATGTATAATTAGATACTTGTGATATTATCAGGAAGAAATACAAGATTGCTGGAAACAATATGACTAAAAGAAAAGGATTTAGCTTAATCTTTTTATAATTAAATAATCCATAAATGATAATAATTAAAAACAAAAATGCAGTAGTTGAAGGATGTATAAATGCTGTTATTAGTAATATCAAGGTTGTCAGAATTACTAATTTTTTAGTGGGTATTTCAAGTGTTTTTATAAAGAGCAACAAAGAAAGAGGTATAAAGGCAAGGGAAAGACTAAAAGGAGTGGCAAACCATAAACCCATCAAATTAACATCACTTGGAAGAGAAGCAAAGAAAATCATTGAAAATATAGCTATAAAAAAGTTTTTTGTCAATCTATACATTAATAAGAAAAGAAATAAACTTGAAAGAACTGCAAATAATGCAGGAAAGAATTTATAAATCAAAACAGGCTGATTAAAAATAAATATTATCAAGCTAATCAAATTGTATGCAAAAGGATAGCTTATATATCTTGAAAAATCATATTCTCCCAAAACAAGTTTTTTTGCTAATTCTAAATGATACCACTCGTCAGCATGTAAAAGGTAGGGATAAGAAAAATGAGGCGAGTAAACTAACAAAAAAGTTGCTATTAAGACTAGGAAAAATAAGATTATTTTAACTCTTTTGTTCATGTCGGAAATGGTTTATTTTAGCTCGGCTCCATTTCCGAGCATCCAGAAAACTTAAGGAACAAACTCAAGGTTTTCTTGATTATTAGAGAAACAAATAGGAATATTTAAATCTTGAGGATTCTTGTTTTATATGAAAATTAATCTGACATTCGGTTTTTGTAATTTAGTGCTGTCCTACTTTATAATTATTGTAGGAAAATTCAAGTTAAATTGAGAATGTAAGTAACAAAATTCGTGAGATAAGGTTTAAATATATCCTTTTCCTTTAATTTTTAACAAAAGAGGCAAATGAGTTGCACTACATTTATGTTAAGTTGCACTACATCTAATAATGGTGTATAAAAAGTATATAAAAAGAGGTAAAAAAGTTCACGGTCCTTATGTATATAGAAGTAAAAGGATTAATGGCAAGGTTGTTAGCGAGTATATTGGAAAAGAGGAAGAAAAAACAAAAGAAGATGCTCTTGAAGTAGACATAAAAAAAGAAATAGAAAAAACTGAAGAAATCAAACAAGAAATTGAAACTAGACACGAGACTAAAACCTCATGGTTAATAATTCCTCTTATGCTAGTGTTAATTTCTCTTAGTTTATTTTTTCTTTTCAAGTTTTATTTTATTCCTACTGGAAAAATTAGTTTAGAAATAGAACCCTCTTATAAAGTTAATGAAACTATTTCTGGCTTGTTTAAGTTAAATATTAAGCACGGCGAGCTAATTCCTAAAGATTCTCTAGTTAAATTAAGTTTAGGAAGCCAAGAAAAAGAGATAAGCTTGGAAGAGCTAATAACTCTAGGGGAATCAGAAGGAAGTTTTTATGTTGAAAATGTTCAGTTAGAAGGTTCTGGAGTTGGTTATGGTTTTCTTGGAGAGAAAAAGATAAGTCAAGAGCTTGAGTTTGAGCTTTTAATTTACGAGGAAATAGAAGAGATAGAAGAGGAGGAAAAGGAAGAGAACATTACAATTTCTGAGAACATAACAGAGGTTAAAGAAGAAGTTCCTGTTGTTTCTGAAAATATAACAGAAGAAAAAAAAGAAGAAAAATCTGCTGAAGAAAAGCCAGAAGAGGCAGTAGAAGAGACAGCAATTACTGGCGCGATTATAAAAGAGCAAGAAAAAAACATAATTTCTGGAAAAATAAAAACAGGAGAAAATTTAAGTTATGATTTAGGAGAAAAAGAAAAAGCAAAAATAATAAAAGGAAGTGTTAAAATAAATGGAAAAGAAGTAGACGAGAACTTGATTAGTTTAGAGATAAAAGATGGAAAGGCAGAGATTAGTACAAGTTACTATGAAACAGAAACAGGTTTTGGTCCTGATTATCTAACTGATGACATAGAAACAATAAGTGTAAGTTTAGAGAAATTTGGCTTAGTTGCAGAACCTCAAGTTTTGAATTTAGAAATTATCTATAACAATATACAGCTTACATCTACTAAAAAAGAAATTGCTGTAGAAGAAGCAGAAATTCCAGAAAATATCACAATTCCTGAAAACATAACTGAAGTTAACATTACAATTCCTGAAGTGAATATTACAGAAAACATAACTGAAGTTAATATCACAATTCCAGAGATAAACATAACTGAAAATATAACAGAAATTAATATAACAATTCCTGTAATACCAGAGAATATTACTGAAGAAAACATAACTACACCTATAATAGTTGGAAAAGCAATAATAATAACTTCACAAGAAGGAGCTAGAGTAGGAGAGCCAGTTAAATGGAAGAAAAATGTTAAATTAGAGCAAGAAGGCATAGTAAAAGTTGAATTGCCTAATATAGCTGAGAATATTTCTGTTTATAAAATAACAGAAAGGATATTGAGAGGAGGAATTACAACAGCAGGAATTTTAGAAACAGAACTTGAGGATATAGAAAGAAAACTAAGAGAAAAAGAAGAAGAATTAGAAAAATTAGAACAAGAATCAACAATAAAATTAGGAAAGTGCATAGAAGATGATTCTGGAATTAATTATTTTGTGAAAGGCAGTGTGAGATATGAGAATGAAGAAAAAAGCTATGAGGATTATTGTTATTATGAAAACAGATTTGGGCAGTATTTGAGAATAGCTGAATATTATTGTGATGTTTATGGAAGAATAAAAATAAGCAAGGAAAAATGCGATAATTTCTGTGAAGAAGGAAAATGTTTGAAAGAAAAAAAGCCAGAATGCAAAGATTCTGATAATGGATTAAACTATCAAGTTAGAGGAGAGACATGTTTAGATTTAGATTGCGAAGAAGATTCTTGCTTAGATGATATTCATTTAAGTGAAAAGTATTGTAAAACAAATGAGGAAAGAGCTTATGATATTATTGAGTGTAAAAAATGTTCTGGAGGCATATGTCTTGAAATAGAGGAAAAAGTTGAAGAAAAATTAGAGTTAGAGGTTAAAGAGCAAGTTTCAGATGATAAATTTGACATAGAAGAGAAAAAAGTTAGCTTAACTGGGCAAGCAATTTCTGAGCCAGAACCAAAAGGAATAACAGGATTCTTCTCTAGATTATTTAGAACTTTGACAGGAAGAGTTGTATTAAAAGAAGAGATTAAAGAAAAAGAGATTATTGAGGTTACAATAAATGAGGATTCTATTGAGTATGACATTGAGTATTATACTTCTGAAGCTGCTTCTTCAGAAAAGGACACAAAGACAGGAAAAATAATTACTATTTCTAGCCCTGAAGGAGTTCATTATGAGAACATTACTGCTTTTACTTACTTGCCTGGAGAGGTTAAAGCAGGAAGAATAAGGTTGTATCATTTACAAGATGGAAAGAGAAAAAAAGTTGATATAGATGTGTATGATGTAAATAATAATTCTTTAATTGATTATATTGAGTGGAATGTTCCTTCTTTATCAACTCAAACTTATGAGCTAGTTATAGAAATTACAAAAGCTGAGCATCTTGATAGTAATAGAAACTTCATAAGTGATATATACGAGCAAGTAAGAGCTAAAGATGATATTTATAGTGAAACTATAAATAATAATGAGTATGTAAGAGTTACGTTTGAACTGCCTTTAACTAGCAACAGAGATATTAGTTTATATGCAAGAAGTTTAACAGGAGTTTCAAGTATAGAAGTCTATAGAAAAGAGGATAATATTTCTGTAGCTAAATTCGAGAATATTGCTAGTGAAAGCTGGTATAAAGTTTATTTAGCTAATCTGGAAGAAGGCGAGAGTTATGAAACTTTTGATTTGAAAGTTTTTGGAAGTGTTGAGATTGATTATATTGTGGATCCAATTGCTGGTGCTCCTTATGGATATTTAAAAGCTCCTGCAAATGGAAGCACTGAAAATTCTTTAACAGTGTGGTTTGCTGCTAATTTTACAGACATGGAAGGAACTCAATTGAAAAATGCAACTCCTTTTGTTTGGAACTCTGCTTTAACTTTGGTAAATAGTTCTGAAAATAGAACTATTTCAGGAATTTCTAATACCACTAATATTTCTATTATATTATCTAGTTCAGGTAGATATTATTGGAATTATTATTCTTGTGATTCAAGCAGTAACTGTGACTTCAACAACACTAATTTTACTTTAGATATAGAAACAACTCCTCCCACTTTTTCTGCTATAAGCAACAATGTTTCATGGTTATATCCAGGAACAGTATTTTCAGTAGATTTTAATGCAACAGATAATGGAGCTATTTCTTCTTTCCAAGTTAATTATACTGAGAAGTTTTCTATAAACTCAGGAACAGGAGTTTTAACTAATACTACAGATTTAGGAGTTGCTTTTTATAATATAAATGTTTCTGTAAATGATACTGCTAATAATTTTGGGTTTTTAATTTATACAGTTGAGGTAAATCGAACAAATCCAAATGTAACTTTGTATATAGATGGCTTAACTGCAAATAAGTCAGTAGCTTCAGGAACTAAAGTATGGCTAAATGCCACAAGAATAACAGGAGATACATCAGCTTATATAGAGTTATTTCAAAATGGAACAAGAATAAATAATAACACAAGTCCTGTTGTTAATCAAAGTAATTTCACAGCTTTAGGAGACCATAATATTACAGCTTATTATGAAGAAACTCAAAATTATTCTTCAAAATGGAGCTTGCCTGAGATATATGTAAATGTTACCTCAGGTGGAGATACAACTCCTCCTACATTCACAAATGTTTTAGCTAATGTAAGTTATGTTTATGGTTTAGGAACAGTTTCAAGAGATTTTAATGCAACTGATAATACAGCTATCTCTTCATTTCAAGTAAATTACACAGATAAATTCAATATTACAGCAGATACAGGTTGGTTGCAAAACATAACAAGTTTAGGAGTGGGTTCCTATAATATAAACGTAAGTGTAAATGATACCTCTAACAACTTTGGATTTTTGATATTTACAGTTGAGGTAAATCAATCTTCAAGTGCAAACATAACAATATATATAAATAATTTAACTCAAAATTTATCAGTTAATCCAGGAGTAAAGGTGTGGATAAATGCAACTCTAGTTAACTCTGATTTTGGTTATATTAACTTGTTTGAGAATGGCTCGAGAATAAATAATGCTTCTTACTCTGCAGCTAATTTTACTAATTTTACTGCTTTTGGAGACCATAATATAACTGGATTTTTTGAAGGTAATGAAAATTTTTCAAGTAAATGGAGCAGTTATTCTTTTTATGTGAATGTTAGTGATACAACAAGACCAGAGATAAACATAACTTTTCCTTTAAACAACACAAACTATTCAACTTCTAGCTTGCAAATTAATTATACAGTAGCAGACACATATTTAGACAAGGTATGGTGGACGAATAATTCTGGCAAGACTAACTGGACTTTGCCAAATGGAGTTAATATAACAAATCAAACTTGGGCTGCAGGGAATTATTTAGTGATAGTTTATGCAAATGATACAAGCAATAATGTTAATTCCTCATCTGTAAATTTCACAATAGATATTTCATCTCCTTTAGTCTGGTTAAAAGCTCCTTCTAATGGCAGTACAGAAAATTCTACAACTGTATATTTTGCAGCTAATTTTACTGACACTTCTTTAAAAAATGCAACTGTGTTTGTATGGAACTCTACTCTAAACTTAATAAATAGCTCTGAGAACAGAACTATTTCAGGAATTGCAAATACTAGTAATATTTCTATAATTTTGCCTTATGATAGCACATTTTTCTGGAACTATTATGTTTGTGATAATGCAGGAAATTGTAATATGAATAACACTAATTTTACCTTGACTATAGACGCAACTCCTCCAACAATCTCAAATGTTCGAGTAGTATCATCTTCTGCTGATTCTGCTGTAATTGCATGGGATACTAATGAAGCTGCAAATTCCTCTATATATTATGGAACTACTAAAGCTACAACTTCATTTAAAGGCTCAACTAGTTCAGTTACTTCTCATGAAATTACTATATACTATTTACAAGATAATACTTTTTATTATTATAATGTTTCAGGTTGCGACTCCTCAAATAATTGCAATACCTCTATTCAATATAATTTTACAACTCCTGCTTTGAAAGCAAGAGGAACTGGAGAAGGAAGAATAGACTATTTAGAGTTTAAAGAAGGAGACAAGTCACTTGGTTTAAGCACAGTATATATGTACATAGATATTTATTCTAATCAGTACAAGAAATATGGTTTCTGGATTAGAAATATTGAAACTCCAATTGAACTTTCTTTTGACTCTGATTTAGACTTTATAGTCTTGCCTAAATCTTTCTCTCTACTAAAAGGAGAAGAGAAAAGAGCTGAGTTTTATGTAAATGCTTCTGTTCCTCCTAGTAATTACAGAGGAACTTTAAATGTAAAAGGAAAAGGAATTTCTGTCAGTGTTTTATTAGACATAAATATTGGTGTTCTTAACATAACTACAGAAATAAATGAGGAAAACAAGATAATAAAACCAGGAGAAAACCTCTCAGCTAATATCAAATTAGAAAACACTCTTGATAATATAATTGACGTGAAATTAGATTATTATTTAGAAAATGAAGAGTACTCGAAATTGTTAAACAGTGAGGATGTTAGCTTGGGAAAAGAGCTTAAACTTGAGAGAATTTTTTACTTGCCTGAAGATTTAGAAGGAGAATATAACTTATTAACAAACTTGAGTTATGAAGATCTTTTTGTAAGTGATTCAGACAGCTTTAATATTGCTAGAATTTTGCCTTCTCCTCTTAGAAAGAGTTATTGGTGGGTTTTGTTGCTTATATTATTATTACTTATTTCAGCTTATTTAATTTATAGGTATTTTAGAGAGAGAAGTATGAGAAGAGGAAGAATGAGAAGAAGAAAAAAGTGGCGGGGTTAGAGAGAGTCAATTATTAGGTAAAATTAGTTTTTCTTCTAAATCTGAATCTAAAAAAACTCGAGGATTCCATTTGCTATACTCCTCAAGATATCTTTTTTCTGCTGGCAATGTTACTTGTTCTTTTACATCCTACAAAACCGAAAGATTTAAATACCTACTTATAATAATCATTATTATGAGTATGTTTATTAATAGAGAGATCGAAATAGAAGAATTAAATGAAATTTTCAGTTCAAAAAAAGCAGAGTTGGTATTAATATACGGAAGGAGAAGGGTAGGAAAAAGCAAGCTCTTAATAGAAGCTATTAAAAATAAAAGAGCACTCTATCTTCTTGCAGATATGTCTGAAAACATTTTAGAAATATTATCAAATCAAATTAAAGACAAATTTGCGAAATTTTCAAATTGGGAAGATTTTTTTGAATTTATATTAAAAAGCGATTACGATATAATAATCATAGACGAATTTCAATATCTATACAATATAAATAAAGCATGGCCTACAATACTGCAAAGATGGTGGGAAAGGTTAAAAGAAACCAATAAAAAAATTATTCTTTGCGGTTCAATAATCTCCACTATTTATAGAATTGCTAAAGGATATGGTTCTGCTTTATATGGAAGGAAAACAAAAGAAATAGAGATAACCCCTCTAAATTTCTTTGCTGTAAGAAAATTTTTAAGAAAATATAACCTAAAGGATTCGATTAAAATTTATTTTATTTTGGGAGGAATCCCAAGATATCTTGAAGAGATTGATACTGATAAAAGTTTTGAAGAGAATATAAAAGAAAAACTGATTAGGAAAACTTCTTTTTTATACAATGAGGTGGAAAATCTTCTATTTGAAGAATTCAGAAATTCTACCCCCTATATTTCAATATTATCTGCAATATCTGAAGGCAATATCAAATTCAATGACATATCTCAAGTCAGCAAAATAACTACAAACAAACTTTCGAAATATTTATCTATTCTTGAAAGAGTTAAAATAATATCCAAAAATATTCCAGTAACAGAAAAGAAAACTAAATCAAAGATTACTAGATATAAAATAATAGACTTATTTTATAGATTTTGGTTCAAATTTATATTTAAAAATAAATCACAAATAGAATTAGGTCTTAATGAAGAGGTATATAATAATATAAGTAAGGAATTAAATTCTTATTTTGGTTTTATGTTTGAAGAATTATGTAAAGAATTGCTTTTACCTTTAGGTATATTAAAATTATCAAAAATTGGTAAATGGTGGCATAAAGATAAAGAGATAGATATTGTTGCTTTAAATGAAGACAGTAAGGAAATTCTGTTTTGCGAATGCAAATGGAAAGATAATGTTAATGTAGAAAAAATAATTAAAGAGTTAATTGAAAAATCAAAATTTGTTCCTTGGAACAATGAAGAAAGAAAAGAATATTTTGCTGTATTTGCAAAATCTTTCAAGAAGAAAATTTCAAGTTTTGAAGGCAAGAAAGTTTATTGCTTTGACTTGAAAGATATAGGAAAGTTATTGAGAAAATAAGGGAATTTTAGCTTATTTGATTTATGCAAGTTAAGTTTAGTTTTCTATTTTCTCTTCTAAACCTAAATCTGAAATAACTCGAGGATTCCATTTGCTATATATTTCCTCATATTTGATTTGTGCAGGTAATGTTACTTTTTCTTTAATTGTGGAGTTAATCACGAGATTTCCACCAGAAAATTTTTTATATATACTCAAAGGTTCCCGTACTGACAACATCAAACGGTATTTCGTCATTCAAATGGTATAAGTGAAGAATAGCTAAAGCAATTCGTGAATTTGGAAATTTTCCACCCATATTTAAATATTTTTGTGAAATTCTTCTTGCTTCTTCAATATACTTAGTATTTCCTGTAGCTTTAAATAATTCAATATACCCAAAAATATTGTTTTCATTTTCTGCATTAGATTCTTTTAAAAATCTTCCCATATTTTCTGCTATATCTAAATAAAATTTTTCTTTTGACTTTTTATATCCTAAACTGAAAGCATAAAAATGTGTTGGATGTATTTTTCTTGGTGTAAAAATTTCAGTTCCAAAATACCCATCTCTTTTACAATCTTCTTTTGAGAGTATTGTTCCATCTATAAGTGCAGCATAATATTCATTTGTTTTAGGGCTGTATAATCTATTTCCCCATGCTTTTAAATCTTCTAAGCCCCACTTACAAAAATCTCTACCATCTCCTCCAATTATCTCTTCTAATCTCATTTGTACAATTGCTACAGTACTATACCTTCCATAAAAATCAACTAGAGTGAATTCAGTTATCTTATCTCCAAATTCTTGTCCAAATTGTTCTATACCTCTATCCTGATTGCCAAAAAGAGTGAATTGGTGCCCACCAAGCCCAGTGTTTTTATTTCTGCCTTCAACATATCTTGAGGCAAGTCTTTTTGCCCATGTTAAATAATCCTGTTTCCCTGTTAATTTTGATAAAACTGCGGCAGAATAGAACAAATCGCTTCCGGTATTCATAAAAGTATAGCTCCCATTAAATGGAACTTTTTTTCCAGTAAATTTTCTTTTCCAAATATCTTCTCTTTTGAACTCTATTGCCAGTCCTTCTATACCATGTCTTGTAAAATCAAGTCTATCCCAATATTTAATATGCGCTTCCCAAAACGCATTTATTACTAATTCTGTTCTTTCTTCGTCAACTTCAAACATTAATTCATAAAAAGGGAAAAAATATTTTAGTTCATGGGTTCTTCCATACATTTCATCTTTTTCCATATCATAAGCCATATGTCCACCCCAACATAGTAACCCACTTTCTTCTCTTTGTAGAGTATTAAGTGAAGATATCACTATATTTTTTGCCAGCTCTTTATATTTTTTATTTCCTGTTATTTCGGAAAGGCCAACTAATATCCTTAGAAAATTCTGCTCCTCTCCAAAATTATATAGTTTTCTTCCTTTATGCAATCTTATCATATTTGTTTCCCAATCAATATTTGAAGTAACCATTGCATTTAGTTTATTATAATCATCAAAACCATACTTAATACATAAATCAGTATATTTTACAACATGCTCTAATGGTAAGCTCTCTTTCGTAACTTCTTTTTCTGTATCAGAGATTGTTGATCTATAACTATTAACAAATTCTTTATCATATTGAATAAGTTTTATAGGTTCTTCTTCTACAATTTTTTGTGGATCGATATTGTGAGAAGTATTTTCTATAAAATACCTTCCAATTAATCCTGTACCTAATGCTATTACAGATGTTGCTAATATTATTTTTTTCTTAATTGATTTTTTCATATCCTATCTAGAATTAGCTCTATTTTTAAATTTTTCTATCTACTAACATGTAGGGTAAAAAAGTTTAAATAGTTTGTTATTTTGCTCTTTATATAATTTGTAGGATAAAAAAGAGATAAAAAAAGAGGAAGTTTGAATGGCTTATCGTAAGTATTTAAAAATAAATAACAAGATTTATGGTCCTTATATTTATAAAAGCAAGAGAGTTGGGAATAAAGTTACTACAGAGTATGTTGGAAAGCATACAGAACAAGAGGAAACAAAATTAACTACTAAACCAAATTTTAATTTTAAAGTTTTATGGATTATTTTTCCTATTCTTTTAGTTTTATTTTCTGCATTGTTTTTTGTAGTTTTTTATCCTAGGTTTACTGGAAGAGTTGGTTTAGAACAAGCTCTTTTTCAAGATAATAAAAGTGTTTCTGAAAATATTACCGAGATAATTTCAGAACCAACTGAAAATATAACTCAAGAAGTTGATTTAATAGAAATTAATACTACAGAAGAGAACATAACAATTCCAGAGATTCCTGAAAATATTACTGAACCAATCTCAGAACTGCCAGTAGAAGAAACAACAATTTCAGAAATCCCTACTATTCCAGAAACTATAACTCCAGAAATTCCTATTGTAGGATTAATAATAGAAAATGCAACTATAACTACAGAACAATCTCAAGCCAGAATAGGACAGCCAGTTCAATGGAAGACTCAAGTAAAATTAGAACAAGAAGGAATAGTAAAAGTTGAGCTGCCTTCTATAGCTGAAAACATTTCTGTTTATAAAATATATGGTGAGCTAATAGAAGAGATAGAAGAAATAAAAAAAGGAACTATGGTAGAGAAATTAGAAAAAATATTAGCATTAGAATTAAAAATAAAAGAGCTGAAAGAGAAATTCTCTAGTTTAAATCAGGATTTGTCTGAATTAGAAGAGCTTGAGGAAAAATTATTAGAGTTAAAGAGAAGTTTAGAAGCAGGAGAAATAGAAATTAAGGGAAAAGAGCGAGAGGTAGAAATAACTAGAGAGAAGTTAGAGGTTATAGAAGTTAAAGAGAAAGTTTCAGAAGAGAACATAGAGATTACAGGAAAAGTTATATCAGGAAAAATTTCAGCTGAAATTGATTTAGAGAAAAAACCTAAAATAATTAGGTTTTTCATTAAAATTTTTAGAAACATAAAAGAAAGAATTACAGGAAAAGTTATTATTACAGAAGAAATTCCTGAAAAAGAAATTATAGAAGTTACAATAGAGGAAAATGCTACTGAGTATAATGTTGAGTATATTACTCCTGCTCCTCAAGCAATAGAAAATATCACAGGAACAGGAAAAATAATTGTTGTTTCAGGGCCTGATGAAGTTCATTATGAAAATATTACTGCATTTACTATTTTAGAAAAAGAAAAACCAGAAAGTCAAGTTAAGTTATACTGGTTAATTAATAATTCTAGGCAATTAATTCAAACAACTAAATATGATTTTAATAATAATTCCTTAATAGATTATATTGAGTGGCAAGTTCCTTCTTTATCAACTCAAACTTATGAGTTAGTAATAGAAATAACAAAAGCTGAACATTTAGATGAAAATAGGAATTTTATTTCTGATATTTATCCTCAAGTAAGAGCTAAAGATGATGTTTGGAGTGAAATGATTAATAACTCAGAATATATTAGAGTTACTTTCCAACAAGCTTTAACTAGCAACAGAGATATTACATTATATGCAAGAAGTTTAACAGGAGTTTCAAGTATAGAAGTATATAGAAAAGAGGATAATGTTTCTATTGCTAAATTTGATTCTATTTCTAGCGAGAATTGGTATAAGGTTTATTTAACCAACTTGCAAGAAGGGGAGAGTTATGAAACTTTTGATTTGAAAGTTTTTGGAAGTGTAGAGATTGATTATATTGTGGATCCTACAACTGTTGCTGGTAATGAGTCTTCTGATCCTACATCAGTTGATGACTGGCCCATGTTTAGAAGAAGTTTGAATCGTACCGGGTATACAAGTGCGAGTGCTCCGAGTAATATTAGTAATGCTGAAGTTAGGAATTTTACAGTTGGTAGTGCTGTTAGATCATCTCCGGCAGTTGCTAATGGTTATGTATATATAGGAAGTGATGATGACAAAGTTTATCAACTAAATGCTAGTAATGTAAGTCAACATATAGCAAATTATACTACTAGCGGTGATGTTAGATCATCTCCGGCCGTAAACGATTTATATGTGTATGTAGGGAGTAATGATGGAAAAGTTTACCAACTTAATGCTAGCAATGTAAGCCAACATATCGCAAATTTTTCAACAGGAGGAACTCGCGTTTCAAGTCCAGCAGTTGCTAATGGTTATGTATATATATCTGAGGGTACTCCTAGTCCTGGTGTCGGTACTTATACTCGACATACTCTAGTTCAACTTAATGCTACTAATGTTAATCAATTAATTAATAGAAATAATCTTACATGTGTAGGATGCGATAATCCACCGACTACATTAGGCGATAATATGGCTCCAACAGTTGCAAATGGTTATGTTTATTTTGGTTCTAGGAGTAGTATAGAACAATTTGATGCTACTAATATATCTCTACCAAAAATAAATAGTATGGCATTACCTGAACAACCAAGCGACCTAGCCCAGGTTACTGGACATATTATAGCTACTAGTAATTATGTTTATGTTGTAAGAGGAGGAATATTACATCAATTAGATGCTACAAATACGAGTATTATGGTTTCTAATTTTACATTTGGAGAATCAATCGCATCATCTCCGGCAGTTGCAAATAGTTATGTATATATTGGAGGAGGCAGTGGTACAGCATTTTTCTATCAATTTAATGCTAGTAATGTAAGTCAACAAATTGCTAATTTCTCGGTAGGTTATTCAATTTCATCATCTCCTGCTGTTACAACTCAATATGTATATGTCGGGACCAGCGGAACAGCAATAAATTTTCTCCAATTAAATGCTAGTAATGTAAGCCATGCAATAACTTCATATGATACACATGGAGGTGTTGAATCATCTCCAGCGATATCTAATGGCAGTGTTTATTTTGGAAATATTCCAGGTGTTATTTATCAATTTAATGGGACACCCACAGTATTACCAGACACAACCCCCCCAACCATAAACATAACTTTCCCTCTAAATAACACAAATCACTCAACTTCAAGTTTGCATATTAACTATACAGTTTCAGATACTGCCTTAAATGCAGTATGGTGGACGAATAATTCTGGAACTACTAACTGGACTTTAGCTAATGGAGTTAATATAACTAATCAGACATGGGCAGAAGGTAATTATCTAGTGATAGTTTATGCAAATGATACATCTAATAATAGAGGCAGTTCAGCTGTAAACTTTACTATAGACTTAACAAAACCTCTTATATGGTTAAAAGCTCCTGCAAATGGAACAAGTCAATCAACTCTGACAGCATGGATTGAAGGAAATTTTACTGACAATAATGCTTTGGAAAACGCAACTGTGTTTGTATGGAATCAAACTTTAAGTTTAGTAAATAGTTCTGAGAATAGAACTATAACAGGAATTGCAAACTCAAGCAATATATCTATAACCTTGCCTTATGATGCTACATTTTTCTGGAACTATTTTGTTTGTGATAATGCAGGAAATTGTAATATGAATAATACTAATTTTACTTTAACTATCTCAAGTGTTGTGCCTCCTCAAATCTCAAATGTTCGAGTAGTATCATCTTCTGCTGATTCAGCTGTAATTGCATGGGATACAAATGAAGCTGCAAATTCCTCTATATATTATGGAACAACTCAAGCTACAACTTCATTTAAAGGCTCAAGTAGCTTAGTAATTTCTCATGAAATTACTGTATATTACTTGCAAGATAATACTTTTTATTATTATAATGTTTCAGGTTGTGATGCTGCTGGAAATTGTAACACTTCTATTCAATATAATTTTACAACTCCTGCTTTGAAAGCGAGAGGAACAGGAACAACTCCTTTAATTTTAGAAGAATGCTCTGAAAACTGGCAGTGTAGTGACTGGAGTGAATGTTTAGTTGCTAGTACTAGTCCTTTAACAGGAATGGTAACAGGTTTTGCAGTATCAACTCCTGCTACTCCTGCTTGTAATGAGAATGAGTTAAGATGTCATGAAACTAATCCTAATTATTATCAAAAATGTGTAAAAAAAAGAAACTCATTGCAATGGAGTTCATATAGATGTCCTAAGAATTTAGCTTGTGTAGGACAAGGCGAGTGCTCTTGCTCTACAGATAATTCCTGTCAAGAGCAAGGACAAAAAGAATGCAAAGGAAATGATATTTATGAGTGTAAAAAAGATTCTAGTAACTGTCTAAAATGGACAAGGCTAGAAAGATGTGCAGCTGGATTAACTTGTTCTGGAGGAAAATGTGTATGCTCTGAATATAATTCTTGTGAAGAAGGAGAAGAAAGATGTTATAATCTAAACAGATTCCAGACATGTCAAATAAATTTGCAAGGATGTCTGAAATGGGGCACACAACAATTATGTGCAAAAGGAGAAGTATGTGCTGATGGAGAGTGTATAAAAGGAGCTTATAAAGATTCAGATGTTTGCAAGATTGGCGAGAAAACATGCATGGGAAATGATGTTTATGAATGCCAGAATTATAAGAATAGATATAATATATGGAAAAGAGTTAAATCTTGTCCTAAGAATTTAGCTTGTGTAGGACAAGGCGAGTGTTCTTGCTCAATTTTGAATTCTTGTAATGAATTCGAGACAAGATGCTCTTCTGGAACAACAATACAAACATGCCAGAAAGATGTTCAAGGATGCTTGAAATGGGGCTCCTCTATTAAATGCAAGACAGGAGAGAAATGTGCAAATAACGAGTGTGTCAAGCAACACTGCTTAAATCAGAGAAAAGATGCTGATGAAGAAGGAATTGATTGCGGAGGAAAAGACTGCAAGCCTTGCTTAGATGAATATAGAAATTTATTAGGAGTAGGCGAGACAAGAGAGATTACAATTGATAAAGGAGATAATATTTCTGTAACTTATGAATCAAAATACAAAAACAAGGCATTATTAATCATAAAAAGAATTGATGCTGACTTGTCTGATATAAAAGAAACTCATTATGTAACTTTAAATGAGTTAAGCGAGGAAAAAGTAAAAGTAATAGTAAGCTCAGAGCCAATGACAAGAGATATTTCTTTGAAAGGAACAGAGATTTTTAGTTTCGAGGAAATTATAATTATTCCTCCTGCTCCTCAACCTGGTTTTAGAACAAGAACTTGCACTGATTTAAGCAATTGCAATACTAATAAGAATAAACCAATCGAACTTTTATCTTGTGAGGCAGAATGTCCTGAGATATGGAAGTGTGATGATTGGACAGCATGTATTTCTGGAGTACAGACAAGAAATTGTATTGAGGTTAATTTATGTGGCACAATAAAAAATAAGCCAGAAACTACAAGAACTTGCGGAGAAGCATGCAAGGAAAATTGGCAATGCGAGTGGAGTGAGTGTAAGCTAGAAGAAGCATATACTGGCTCGAATGATTTCAATAAAGACGGAAAAATTGATTTTGCTGACTTTACTATATACACAAGCTATTATGGCTCAAGTTCTTGTAATGAAAAAAATAATTACTGCAATTATGGTGACTTTGACAGAGACGGAGATGTAGACTTTAATGATTATATAAAGTTTGTTAGCCAGTATGGCTCTGCTTATGAAGGCGAGAAAAGATATTATTCTTATCCTACTAATTGCGTTGATAAGAATAAGTGCAATACTGAATATGATAAGCCAAGAAAATCTTTATGTAGTATAGATTATGAAAAAGAAACTTTAACTTATATTCCTGGCTGTTCTGTTGATTGGAGCTGCGAGAAAACAGAAGAATGCAAATTAAGCTATAATTTGAAAGATTTAATAGAAAATAAATCTAAACTAGAGGGTATACAGTATATGAGGTGTGTAGATTTGAATAAGTGCATAGATGAAAAAGTTTGGGAAACTCCTTGTGATATTTCTGCTCCTATTAGTGCAAGAAAAATTAAGTGGTGTGAGGAAGATTATTTGGAAATTAAAGATATAGCAACTGGCGAATTAATTAGTCGAGTTAAATATGCTGAAATTGAGGGCATACAAAGATTAGATATTGGCTTTATAGTTTCTAATTTCACTGGATATTGTGATTATTGCTATAACAGAATACAAGATTATGACGAGGAAGGAGTTGATTGTGGAGGAAGTTGTCCTCCTTGTATAGAGTATGTGTATAAAGAGAGGTTTAGTTGGTGGATATATTTAGCTTGGTTATGGTGGTTATTATTATTGTTACTAATACTTTATTTGATTTACAGGTATGTTAGAGATAAGTATGAAAAGAGGAAAAGGAAGAAACAAGAGAAGCTTAACTAAAATTCCTAGAAAAACCGCATGTTTTGCTAAAAATATGTTTTAATAAACTATGCAAATAGAAATTTTAAAAGAGGAATTGAATATTTTCTCTAAAAAAGATGTTCTCATAGGTGAATAAGTTAAATCTTTCTTAAAAATTCTGCTTGCTCAATCCCCCAAACCCAAACAAGAAGCAGAAAAGGTTAAATAGTATAATCTTAATTATACTAATCTGAATTATACAAAAAGGGTTTATAAATCTAAAACAAGAAAAATAAGAAAACGAAAGGTTTATAAATATTCATTTACTGAATAATATAGCAAGTGAATATAAAATTTATAAGGTGAATAAAAATGGAATTTATAAACAGACAAGAAGAAATAAAATATATTGATGAAGCGAAAGACCTCTCCAAAAACAAGTTATTTAGCCTGTCAATTTCTGGCTTGAGAAGAGTTGGAAAAACAAGATTAGTTTTAGAAATTTTAAAAAAAGAAGATCTCTACTTTTTTGTTAACAAAGACAAGACAAGCCAAAGCTTATTATTTGAGTATGAAGAGATTTTGAAAAATAAAAGGATTCTAAATGAATTAGAGTCTTTAAAAAACTGGGAAGATTTTTTTAATGTTCTTTTTAATCGTTTTAAGGGTATTGTTGTTTTTGATGAATTTCAAAATTTCAGAAATGTTGAACCACTGATTTTTGGTCTCTTACAAAAATATATTGACTTAAATGAAAATAAAAAAAATCTTTTATTAATTTTTTCTGGTTCACTTATCGGTCTAATGAAAAAGTTATTTTCAGATAAAAAAGAACCTTTATATGGAAGAGTTAAAAGAAAATTAAGTCTTAGACCTTTTTCATTTAGAAACTCTCTTTTAATATGCCAAGAATTGAAAATAAAAGATATAGAAGAAGCGATAATTCTCTATGCTCTTTTTGGAGGTTTCCCTAAATACTATGTAGCAATTGAAGATGAGAATTTAAGAGGAGCATCATTCGAAACTATTTTTGATAAATTTTTCTTTGTTAAGAATGCTGTTTTCGAAGATGAGGTAAATGAAATTCTTTCTATGGAATTTGGCAAGAGGTCGGGTTTATATTATGATATACTTACTGCTATTGCTAATGGTTGTACAAGTATAAGTCAGATTGCTTCATTTCTAAGAAAAAAAGAAACAGCCTTAACTAGACAGCTAAATGAATTATTTAAATATTTTGAATTAATAGATTATGAAAAGCAGATTATTGGCAAGAAAAAAATAATTTTTATTAAACATCCACTGATTAATTTTTGGTTTAAGTATTTTTATAAAAATCTTTCGGCATATAAAAGGAGAGAAAACTGGTTGATTGAAAAAATTAAAAGAGAGATTAATAATTATATAGGCAAGAGATTTGAAATAATTTGTCAAGACTTTTTACAGCTAGAAACCTCCTTTAATTTTCTGGGAAAACAATGGGGGAAGATCCCCAATATTCCGAAAGAGAAAAATCAATACGAGATAGATATTGTAGCTTTAAATGAGGAAAATAAAGAAATTCTGTTTTGCGAGTGTAAATGGAAAGATAAAGTTAATCTTCAAGGAATAGTGAAAGAGTTAATAGAAAAATCAAAATTTGTTCCTTGGAACAATGAAGAAAGAAAAGAATATTTTGCTGTATTTGCAAAATCTTTCAAGAAAAAAATCTCAAGTTTTGATGGAAAAAAAGTTTATTGCTTTGACTTGAAAGATATAGAAAAACTTATGAAAAAATAAAGCAGAAAAATTAACTTCCTTGACTTCCTTGCTCCATCATAAACCTCGGAGTCATTTTAGTAATTATAAACCTAGAACCAACTAAATCTGATATAACTGCTGTAATTATCATGTTTCCTATTGCTGCTTTGAACAAGCCAGAAATAACAGGAATTTTAGTTGCTTGAGAAAATGCTTTTATTATGTTTTGAATTTCTTCTTGACTTAAAGATATCTGAGTAATTTGGGGCTGTCCTGATGTTTTAGCTATTATAAACTCGTTTGGACCAGGGCATTCGATTATTGTAACTCTTGTGTCTTGAACTAAAAAATTTATTTTTCCTAAGTCTAGTGTTTCAGAGGTGGGTTCTGGCATTATCACAGGAATGGTTTTAGATGGAATTTTTGTCATTATAGCTGGCTTTTTTTGCATTTCTAATTCTCGCGTATGTATAGGCGCAATTTTAATTCTATATCTGGTTTTCTCTGGTACAAGAAACTTTGGTTTTTCTTCTTGTTTTGAGGTTATTAAACTAGAAGGCATAAATATTCCTTGAGTTTCTTCTTTAAGTGGCTCTGAAATTTTTAGAGTAAAGCCAGAAATTTTGCTATTGATTACAAGTTCTTTTGTAAACTCTTTTAAAAACAAAATTCTTTCTTGATGTTTTGGCATTTTATAATATAGATTTCAATTTATTTTATTAAGAGTATTGCTATTGTGCCAGCAATGAACCAAAAACAACTAATTTTTTCCAGGTTTCAAGTTTGAACATTTTTTACTAATTTTATTCCATCTCTTCTATTTCTTTTGTTTTTCTCTCTGTTCCTGAACTAGGAAAATAACCTTCTCTTGCAGGAGTGGGAGAAATAGGAGGAATAAATGGCTGACTTCTTGGTTGTTGTATTGGCTGTCTTATAACTTGCCTTGGAATAGGAATTGCTTGAGTTGGCTGTGGAGTGCCATAAACTCTTTCTCTTATTTTTTCTTCCATTAAAGTCAAGCCTTTTGCTATAACTTTGTTTTGGTCTAATAACCTATCTAATTTCTCTAAAAACTCCTTATCTTTTTCTATATCTAGAGGTTTTCCTGTTTCAAGTTTTTCTGCAAAACTTCTCGCAGAGATTTCAAATAATTGCAAAAGCTTAGAGATGTTGTCTGATAAAGAATCAAATTTTATACTGAGATTAGTAATTGCTTTCTGCAACCTGACAAAATTCTCTATTAGAATTGAATTAAGATTTTTTGCATTATTTCCTACATTTTCAGAACTTATTTTTCCTCTTTTTTTCATAATTTATTAAGGTTTTTTTTGTTTATAAATTTAGTGTTTTGGAAAATGGACGCGGAGGGAATCGAACCCCCATCTTTCGGTTTCTTTATTCTGCTTTATCAGAAAATTCTGGAGCCGAAAATTCTAGCCATTTAACTACGCATCCTTAAACTTGTTAAGAAAAAGTTAATTTAAATAGTTTTTTAATTTAGTCTTTTCATCTCTTCAATTTCCTGCCTTGAAATTGCAGAACCCTTAAACTTTGTGGCATAAATCAAGGCATCTAAAACATTTCCATCTTTTAACTTGACAAGATTTTTTTTGTAAGCCAAGTAAACTAATTCACTACTTCTAATGAATTTAATGTTTCTTAAGAATGAAAAACTTTCTTTTAAGATAACTTTTGTATGTAGCTTTGACTCAAAAAGCTTGTGAAGATTTTCTGGCTTTTCTCCTAACATTCTTGTAGTTCTTTCGTCTATCACTATAACATTTTCTATGTTCTTTTCTCTTGCAATCAAGCTTAAGGCAAGACACGAGGCTTCTCCAAAATCAATAATATGCATAAACTCATTTCTTGCTAGAAAAGAATTATTAGCTGTTCTCAATATTTCTCGGGTTTTTTCCTTTAGCTTGTCCTCGTTAATATCTATTGACTGAGGTAACTCGAGAATTTTTTCCTGTAAAAGCCTGTTGATTTTTAAAGCTCCTAATTCAAATTTTTTTATTGTTAATGGCTTGTCTATTGTTTCATATTTTACTTCTTTAGTTATTATAAATTTTCCTCTAAACTCTTTTTTTAAATCTTCTACTAACTCAATTAAGCCATTCATTGTTAAAGTTATCAAGCTTGATGAATCAAAAATTAAGATTTTTTTTATCATTTTATTTGAAAATAAGGTAAGTGCGCTGGGTACGGGATTTCCGTAAAGAAACTCGAACCCGCAAGGTTTTGGGTAAACCTCTGGTTTTTCAGACCAGTGCGTCTGCCAGTTCCGCCAACCAAGCTTTGCACACCAAAAGATTTAAATATCTCTTTAACATGATATTTATACAAGGTTTTGGGTAGAAGTTTGCTGGTTCTGTCGAACCCTTTTCTTTTTTTATTTATTTTTTTTATCATTTTTCAAAAATCTCCTCTGCAATTTGAATTCTTTTTTTTACTGGTAGAGTGATAGATAAGTTAACGTCTGAGATTCCGGTTTGTCCTGTATATTCAGCTAAATCCCATATTGTTATTCCTAATAGTCTTGAGGTTTTTTCCATGCTTATTCCATGCTCGTATATACGAGAAGCTTTGTTGATTTCAGCTTTTCTGAAAACATCTTGAACATGCTTTTTAAAATTTCCAGTTAATTTGTTAATGCTGGTTCTTATTTTTCTCAACTCGTATCTGAATTTTTTTACATTATCCTTTTCTAAAGAATGTATCGCAAGTTCTATGTGTTTCATTAATGAATTAAAAAAATTTTGCCAATCTGGATACGCTTGAAAATTTGTTCTTTCTAAGATTTTGCTTAAACTGTAAATTATCACTGCTATCATTATGCAGTCCATGTCCTGATGAATAGAAGCAGAATGAATTGTTTGATTGCTTAACTCTTTCAGCTTGATATTATCCTCTACTTTTACAGCTTCTCTTGCCTCTTTCAAAACCTCAAGTATATGCTCTGGCTCTTGCATTTTGCCTCTTTGTTTGTTGTTAATAATAAATAATAAGATATGTATTTAAACATTTTGGCTTTCTTAACATTTTTAAATGATTATTTATTAGATTAATTATGGAAGTAATTTTAGATACATCTTTTATATTAACTTGCATAAAAGAGAAAATAGATTTTTTGATAGCTAGAGATTTTGGAAATTTAATTCTTCCTTTGCAAGTTATAGACGAGTTAAGACAATTAGTAGAGAAAAAGAAAGGTAGGGAAAAAAATAATGCTAAATTAGCTTTGGATATAATTGAAACTAACAGAACAAATTTTAAAATTTTCGAGTTAGAAACCAAACATGTTGATTCCGGAATTTTAAATTATGTTAAAAATAAAGAAGGAAAAATTATTATAGCTACTATCGATAAAGAAATGAAAAGAAAGTTAAGAGGGAGAGTTAGGTTTTTAGTTATTAGGGCAGGAAAGAAATTAGAGCTGGTTTAAAAAAGTAAGCTTTTTAAATACCCTTAAATTTAAATTTTTACAATGTTCTATTTATCTGAGATAGAGGATTATGTAAGAGTTGAGCCAAGATTGTTTGGTTTGGCTACTATAGAAGCAGTAAAAAATCAGTTGAAAGAAACATACAAAGATTATTTCAGTAAGGATTTGGGAAAAGTAATTGCAATTATAGATGTTTTAGAAGTAGGAGAGGGAATTATTATACCAGGAGATGGAGCAGCGTACTACAAAAGCAAATTCAAGTTGCTTGTCTGGAAACCAGAACTGCAAGAATTAGTTTTTGGAGTTATAAGTGAGATAACTGACTTTGGAGCATTTATTAACTTGGGAGCAATGCAGGGAATGATTCATATTTCACAAACAATGGATGATTATGTATCTTTCAGCAAGTCAAACACTCTGACAGGAAAGTCAAGCAAAAAAAGTTTAAGAAAAGGAGATTTATGTTTGGCAAGAATAGTTGCTTTAAGCTACAAAACAGATGAGCCTAAAATTGGCTTGACAATGAGGCAGCCCGGTTTAGGGAAATTTGAGTGGATTAAAGAAGAGAAGAGGAAAGCAAAATTAGGAATTAAGCAAGAGAAAGAGGAGAAGAGGGAAAAGAAGGGAAAGAAAAAATGACAAATAAACAAAAACTTAGAATAAAAATGTCAAATTTAATTTCAGCTGTTCAAGGTTCTGAATTAGGCAGATTAGGATTGCAACTTATGAAGAAAAGAAACTCTCTGCCTGATTATGATATATCTGGTTTGGCTGTTAATTTTAGAAGAGATAAGAAAGACATTAAAATATGTGTTTCAATGAATGAGGAGGTTATTAAACCAAATGATCCTTTATATGCTAGAATAGATGAGGAGTTAGAAATACTAAAATGACAACAGAAAAAGCATGCAAAAATTGTAAATTCATATATGTTGGCGAGAAATGTCCTAATTGTTCTAGCCAGGAATATAGCGAGGAAATTAAAGGCAGAGTTATTATTCTTGATACAGAAAAATCAGAGATAGCTAAAAATCTCAAAATAAATAAGCCAGGAAGTTATGCAATTAAATCTTCTTAGGAACAAAAATGGAAGTTTTAGAGGATAAAGAAAATTTTTTATTTAACAGAAGAGAAATAAAGCTCATAGCTAAAGCAGAGAAAAATCCTAATTACGAGGAAGCTTTAAATTTAATAGCTGAAGAATTTAAAGCTGATAAAGAGTTAATAGTCATTAAGGGAATAAAAGGAAAATTTGGAAGAAATACTTTCTTAATAACTAGTTTTATTTATAAAAGCAAGGAAGATAAGGAGGGGTTTGAGAAGAAGAAAGAAAAAGCCAAGGAACAAAAAGGAGGAGAACAACCCCAACAACCTGCAACTGAAAAGCCAGCCCAAGAACAAAAACCAAAAGAAGAAAAGAAATAATCAGAACATTTAAAAGTTGCTTTTTCTGTTAATTTTTATGAATAAAGAAGAACAAGTTGATATAGAAAAACTAGAGAGTCTAAACGTGGGCATAGTTGGACATTACTAAATACAATTTTAGTAACCAAAGATATTGACCACGGAAAGACAACTTTAGTTTATAAGCTGACAGGAAAATGGACTGATACTCATTCAGAGGAATTGAAAAGAGGGATAACTATAAAATTAGGATATGCTGATTTGATTATTAATGACAAGCAAGGAAAACCAATAAGATATGTGAGTTTTGTAGATGCTCCCGGACATGAAATGTTAATGGCTACAATGCTGTCAGGAGCTGCTATGATGGATGTTGCTATTTTAGTTATTGCAGCTAACGAAGGAATCAAGCCTCAAACCCGCGAGCATTTAATGGCTTTGCAAGCTAAAAACATAAAAAACATAATCATAGTTCAGAACAAAATTGATTTAGTTGAAAAGCACGAGGCAATAAGAAACTATAAGGCAATAAAAGAATTTATTAAAGGCACAGTTGCAGAAAATTCTGAAATTATTCCTATATCAGCACAACAAGAAATCAATCTCGACAAGATTTTAAACGAGCTTGAGAATATAAAAATTCCAGAAAGAGATTTAAAATCAGAGCCAATTTTTATAATAGCAAGAAGTTTTGATATAAACAAGCCAGGAACCCAAGTTTCTGAATTAAAAGGAGGAGTTTTAGGAGGAGCTTTGAAAAAAGGAAAATTGAAAGTTAATGATGAGATTGAGATTAAGCCAGGGTTGATGTTGAAAAAAGAAAATCAGCTGATATATGAGACAATTAAAACTAAAATTTTAGGAATTTACAAGGGAAAATATAAGGTGAAAGAAGCAACTCCTGGTGGAAGCATTGCTTTAGAAACAGAATTAGACCCAATACTTACAAAAGCTGATAGTTTAGCTGGCTGTATTGCAGGATTAACAGGAAAATTAGCTGAAATTAAGGATAATATTAAAATTAAATTTAATTTGTTTAAAGAAGTTTTAGGTATGCAGGAAAAATTGCAAGTTGAGAATATTAAAACCACAGAAATGTTATTATTATCAATAAATACATCTATCAGTATAGGAAATGTTGTCAAAGTACAAGGAAATGTTGCTGAACTAAATTTGAGAATCCCTATTGTTCCTTTTTCTCACGAGAACATAGGAATAGCAAGAAATATCCAAGGACACTGGAGGTTAATTGGCTGGGGCGAAATCATTGGCGAGACAAAATAAATATAAGATTAACAAGCTTAAGATTGAGCAGAGATAATTATAACATATAAAAATTTATAAACCTTGAATACTTAAAAATAAGATGAAAATATTAAGAGTAATCTTGTTCGGAGCTTTATTATGGATTTTGATATTCTTTGAAGTTTCTATTTTAATGTTTGGCTTGAAGTTAGAGATTAATGCGATATATTATGCTGTTCATTATCTGTTGCTTGTGATTTTAACAGGAATAATAGCTTTATTATACTTTAGAAAAGCTAAAAGAGGATTTGCCCAAGGGATATTAACAGGAATTATTTTTATGCTTGTTAGCTTAATTCTTGATGCTATTATAACTGTTCCTTTGTTTATTGAAGAAGGTTATGCTTTCTTTTTAGATGCTTATTTATGGTTAGGGGTTTTAATTTCAATTCTTGTTGTTGGTTTAGTTGGCTTAGGTAAGAAGTGAATTTATTCATCTAAGAACATTTAGAGACCGGGCATAATACATCATGCATTCTCTTTGCAGAATCAGCAAATTCTTTGAAAATTTCTCCAATTATTGTTGCATCTGATTCAGGAACAGGCTTTTTATTTCTTATGTCCCTTATAGTTCTAATATAATTTTGAAAATTTGGTAACTCATCAAAAGTAATGAAACCTTTTCTTACAAGTATTTTACGAATGTCTCTATAATTGTAACTATCTTCCATACTTGCGGAATATTCTGTTGGATTTTCTAATTCATTCACACCTCTCTGAGCAGACGCTAATATTTCTACTCCTGCTTCAAGAGAATTTAAATCAAATTCAGATAATCTGATTTCAGGATGTTGAAAAGAGAGCTTATATTTACAGATTGCAGCAACAACATCATAACCAATTGAACCCCTTCCTAAGAGACCGACTGCACTTAAGCCATTAATTGTTGATAAGTCACTCATACTAAAATTATAATATAGAACTTTATAAAATTATATGTGATTAAGTTGCATATAATTAAAAAAGATAAATTAAGTTACAATTTCTTCAACTACTTCACTCACTTTCACAATATCCACAACTTTATCTTGCTCTTTTAATCTTACAATATGAACTCCTTGAGTTGCTCGAGACATAACCCTAATCTGCTTAACTTGAGTTTTAATAACCATGCCTTTTGCTGTTGTTACAATAATTGAATCTTTATCCTGGACAGAAACTGTTTTTACTACCTTGCCAGTTTTCTCTGTTACCTTAAGATTTATAACTCCTTTTCCTCCTCTTGAAATTAATCTGTAATCTTCTACCTTACTTCTCTTTCCATATCCTTTTTCTGTTATTGTTAAAATTGTATCTTTTTTTGCTTCTTTTGTTTCTAAAGGCAGAACTTCTAATGAAACAACTTCATCATTTTCTTTTAAATCAATTCCTGTAACTCCGTATGAAGCTCTTCCCATAACTCGAACATCTTCTGAATTAAATCTTACTGCCAATCCTTTCTTAGTAACAAGCAAAACTTCCTGCTTTTCTTTTATTGGCAAGACATCAATTAAAATATCTGAGTTATCTTGAGGCAGGTTAATTGCTTTAACTCCTGATGCTCTAGGCTTAGATAATTGTTTCAATTCTAATCTTTTTACTATTCCTTTTTTTGTGGCAAAAATCAAAAAATCTTCAAATTTTTCTACTGCAAGAACATTTTGAATTGTCTCGTCTTTCAAGTTAAGCATATTAACTAATGCTTTTCCTTTCCCATATCTCTCTGATGAAGGAATCTCATAAGCTTTTAACCAATAAACCTTGCCTCTTGAGGTAAAAAATAACAAGTAATCATGAGTTGAACAAGTTAATAACTGCTTGACAAAATCTCCTGTGCTTAAATCAGAGCCAATAACTCCTTTTCCCCCTCTTTTTTGCTCTTTATAAGTTTTTACATCCATTCTTTTTGCATATCCTTTATCAGTAATAGTAATTACAACATCTGTTTTCTGTACTAAATCTTTTTCTTCAAATTCTTGTATTTCTCTTTGCAAGATTTGTGTTTTTCTATTATCAGCAAATTTTCTTTTTATCTCTAACAATTCTTTTCTTATAATATTTAAAATTTCTTGTTCACTTGAGAGAATTTTTTTCAGCTCTTGAATTAAATTTTTCAATTCTTGTTCTTCTTTTTTTAATTTATCCTGTTCAAGATGAGTTAAAGTTGATAATTTAATTTCAAGAATAGCTTCAACTTGTTTTATGCTTAGTTTGTATTTATCAATTAATTTTTCTTTTGCTTCTGTTGTATGTTCTGATTTTTTTATTAAGTCAATAACATTATCAATATCTTTCAAAGCTATTAATAAACCCAAAACAATTTCTAATCTGTCTTCAGCTTTTTTCAAGTCAAATTTAGTTCTTTTTTCTACTACTTCTTTTCTATGATTTACATAACAAGAAATGAATTTTTTCAAATCTAAAACTTGCGGCTTACCTTTTACTAAAGCTAACAAGTTTGCATCAAAACTATCTTGCAATCTTGTGTATTTGTATAATTTATTTATTGCAAATTTAGAGTTAATTCCTCTTCTCAACTCGATTACTACTCTAATTTTTCCTTTTGCTGACTCGTCTCTTATGTCTGAAATTTCATTAAGCTTTTTTTCACCAGCAAGTTTGGCTATTTCTTTTACCAAGTCAGATTTATTTACCATATAAGGAATTTCTGTTATGATTATTTTTTCTCTGCCTTTTTTCTCTTCTGTTGTTATTTTGCCTCGAATTGTAACTCTGCCTTTTCCTGTTTTGTATATCTCGAGTAAATTTCCTGAAATTATACCAGCAGTAGGAAAATCTGGCCCTAAAATTATATCATTTAGCTTTTCTATTGTAACTTGAGGATTTTCTATATATTTGATAATAGCATCACATACTTCTCCTAAATTATGAGGGGGAATATTAGTTGCCATTCCTACTGCTATTCCACTTGAGCCATTAATAAGCAAGTTAGGAAGTTTTGCAGGCAGAACTTCTGGCTCTTTTAATGAGCCATCAAAATTTGGAATAAACTTGACAGTTTCTTTGTCTAAGTCTTCTAATAACTCCATAGAAATTTCTGATAATTTTGCCTCTGTATAACGATATGCAGCCGGACTATCCCCATCAATGCTACCAAAATTTCCTTGTCCTATAATTAGTGGATATCTTAATGAGAAATCTTGAGCCATTCTTACTAATGCATCATATACTGCAATATCTCCGTGAGGATGCAGCTTACCAATTGTATCCCCTACTATCCTTGCTGATTTTTTTGTCTGGCTTCCTGGCTTCAATCCTAATAAATCCATAGCATAAAGAATTCTTCTATGTACAGGCTTTAATCCATCTTCTACAGAAGGCAAGGCTCGAGAAACTATAACTGACATGGCATAATCTATGTAAGATTTCTCCATTTCTTCTGTTATCTCTGATATCTCCACTCCTTTCTCTAATTCTTTCTCTTTTTTTGTCTCTTCTGATTCCTCATCTTCTTCTATTTCTTCTTGCTCGTTTTCTTTGTTGTTTTTTTCTGCGCTCATTTTTTATTTTAAAGAAAAGTTTATATAGTTATTATAATTATAATTATTAACTGTGAGGACATGCTCTTGCCCTTGAGGGGCCTTTCTGTTTTTTCTTGTTTTGTTTTTATCTGGCATTTTTTATTTTTCTCCTTTTATCTAAAATGCTAATTTTCTACAAAGAGAATAAATATAATCAAATTCATATTCTGCTCTTTCTAAATTCATTCTAGTTAATTCTGCTAGGGTATATCTTTTATTCTGAACCCAACCCTCTCCCATAACACATATTATTCCTGACCATCTAGCAACAGCTTCTCTTAAACAATCTAAAGTTAAGTTATACTTTCTGTCCCCAAGGTATAAATCTGGATTTACTAAATGATGAAGCCAATGACCTATCTCGTGCCCTATAAAATAATAAGTTCTTGTACGGGGCACTCTAGGATGAAATGGTTGGAGATAAATAATTCTATGATTGGGGTCATATTCAGGGTCACCGATAAGAACTTCAGGCAATTCTAATTTTTTTTTGTTTAAATCTACTTCAAAATAAGGAGCTAAAAATTTTATAGCATCTGCTACTATTGACGTTAGTCGTGTTTTTTCAGTACTAAGATTTTGCATTTCATTTACCATCTTAAATATCAACAAAAGCTTCATGAGCTTTTTCAATTATGAACTGTTTTCTTGGCTCAACATCATCTCCCATTAATGTTGAGAAGACTCTGTCAGCTTCAACCGCATCTTCTATTGTAACTTTTTTTAATAATCTTGTTGCAGGATTCATTGTTGTTTCCCATAATTGCTGAGGATTCATTTCTCCCAAACCTTTAAATCTTGTTATTGTTGCCTGCCCGATTTTGTCTATTGTTTTTTTCAGTTCTTCTTCTGAATAAACATAAATATCTTCTTTTTTTCTTATTTTGTACAAAGGCGAAACAGCAATGTAGATATTTCCGTTTTCAATTAATTCAGGCATGAATCTGAAAAAGAAAGTTAAAAGCAAGGTTTTGATGTGGCTTCCGTCTACATCTGCATCAGCCATAATCACAATCTTCCCATATCTTAACTTATTAAGATTAAATCCCTCGCCAACACCTGTTCCTATTGCTGTTACAAGATTAGCAATTTCTTCTGAAGACAAAACTTTCACAGGAGCTGCTTTTTCCACATTTAAAATTTTTCCTTTTAATGGCAAAATTGCTTGATATTCTTTGTTTCGAGCTTGAGCCGATGAACCTCCAGCTGATTCTCCTTCTACTATAAACAATTCTGTTTTTTCTTTTTTTCTTGAGGCACAATCTTTTAGCTTTCCTGGCAAGCCACCAGAGCCGAAAGCTGACTTTCTTCTTACTATGTCTCGAGCTTTACTTGCTGCAATTCTTGCTTTTGCTGATTCTGCAGCTTTAGAAGCTATTTTTCTTGCTATTTGTGGATTCTCTTCAAAAAATTCTGACAAACAACTTGAGACTACAGAATCTACAAAACCTTTTACCTCGCTATTTCCTAATTTTGTTTTTGTCTGTCCTTCAAATTGAGGCTCAGGAATTTTTAAACTGACAATTGCTGTAAGTCCCTCACGAACATCATCTCCTGTCAAGCTTTCATTTTTAATAATTCCAGATTTTTGTGCGTAATCATTTATCACTCGGGTTAAAGCTGTTTTAAATCCTATAATATGAGTTCCTCCTTCAACAGTATTTATTGTATTTACAAAACCGAAAATATTCTCTTGATAACCAGAATTATATTGAACTGCAATTTCTGTTATAGTTGAATCTGTTTGTTTTTTGAAATAAATTGGTTTATGTAATGCTTCTTTGCTTTTGTTAAGCCATTTGACAAATTCTATTAAACCTCCAGAATACTGAAATTCTTCTTTCTTATCTTTTCTTTCGTCTTCAAGCTTAATCTTCAAGCCAGCATTTAGAAAAGCTAACTCTCTCATCCTATTTGCTATTATGTTGAAATCAAATTCTATTGTAGAGAATATGCTTGAGTCAGGCCAAAAAGTTATTTTTGTTCCTGTTTCTTCTTTTTTGCATTCTCCTATTATTTTAACTTGAGTAGTTGGCTTTCCTATTGAATATTCTTGTCTATAAATCTTGCCTTCTCTTTTCACTTCTGCTATCATTTTTTTTGATAATGCTGCTACTACACTTATACCTACACCATGCAAACCACCAGAAATCAAATAAGCTTTTTTGTCAAATTTGCCTCCTGCATGCAACTTAGTTATCACTAACTCTAAAGCAGATTTCTTATAAATAGGATGAATCTCAACAGGAATTCCTCTTCCATTATCCTCTACTGTAACTGAGTTGTCTTTGTTTATAGTTATTTTTATTATATTACAAGCTCCTGCTAAGCATTCGTCCACTGAATTATCTGTAACTTCCCATACTAAATGATGCAAACCTTCTTTGCTTGTTGAGCCTATGAACATACTTGGTCTCGTGCGAACCGCTTCTAGCCCCTCTAGAACCTTTATCTTATCAGCGCCATATTTTTCAGCCATTTCTCTCTCCTATTTTATATTTCATAGAATTAATAATAAATGGTTTTATAATTTCTATTAATTTTTTAGAGTCTTGTTGTTTAAATCTTAAAAAATAATATTTATTATCTCTAAAGCCAATTGTCGGGTCTAATCCAAATTTTTCTTTGAAAAAGTGTTTCATTAATTTATGTTCTTCTAATGAATAAGCATTTGTGCATAAAACAATATAACCTTGTTTATTATCATAACTGCCATCATCACAAATCCAAATTGCTAAACTTTTAGGATTTAGTTGCTCTAATATTTCTTTTGTTATTATCTTTTTATTATTTAAATAAAATAATTTTCTGTAATAATTAAAAACAGGATGTGTTTTTGTAGCAAAATCTATTGCACGAATAAAGCTATCTTTTATCTTTCTTTTAACCTCTCTAAATTCAGATAGCCCAAATTCTTTAAGAATATTTTTTTTATATTCTGCATAAGAACTTTGTTTAATAGAATGGGTAAATCTAAAACAAGAATTTCTTTCTCTTTGCCTTATACTTGCATCTCCCAATAAACTACCAATAATTAAATCGTGTTCTTCTTTTGTTAATAAAATAAATGGATTATTTTGTAATTCTGAATTCCATAATCTAACTAAATTAATTAATTTTCTTGCAGAAATACTAAAAAGATCATATTTCTGAGAAAATAATTTAACTTCTCTATCTGTTCTTAATCTAGCAAGAATTCCTGCTTTACTTTTCTGTAAATTTGGAATTATACTTAATATTCTACCCTCGTCTATAGCAGAATTAAGAATTCTCGGTTTTATTTTTAATTCTTTAGATAATATCAAGATATCTCCTTGTTTCTTTATTTTCCTTGAAAGTTCAATTACATCAAACCTTTTCCTTACTGCTTCTAAACCTTCAAGTACCTTAATTTCTTCTGCTGTGTATTTTTTATCTGCCATTTTCTTATTTTTGCTCTTCGATATTTTTGTCTAAATCTTATAAATTTTTGTTTAATTTAGCTGAAAAACCAAGAAAATTTTTCAAAATAGAAAATTTTCTGGTCCAGAAAATCTGAAGATTTTCTTGGAAAGAGTATTTTTTACTCTTCTTATATATCAAAAGTTAAGTAGCTTTAAAAAGCTTTTCCTCAATTTATCGTCGATAAATTGTTTAAAATAATGCTGATATATATTTCAGAAAATATATGTTTAAAAGTATATATTATAAAATATATGATAGAAAGAATATTTTATAATGATTTATTTCCCTGAACTCCACTTTCCCTTTTTTCTTTTCATTTCTGCGTATCTTCTGCATTTTCTAGAGCAAAAATAACTTATCTTAGCAGAAACACTATCCACTATCATAATCCCTTTATGTTCTGGGTATTGTTTCAAGCAATAACTGCATTTTGGCATGGTAAAAATTTGTTTTTGTTATATTTAAATTTTTAGTATGTCCAAAATCTCAGAAATCTGCAGATTTCTGATGACTCTCAAAATTCTTTGAATTTTGAAGTTCTGAGCTCGTGAAGAATTTTGGCATTTTTAGGTTTGTGTTAAAAATTTAATGTCAGCAATTTTTTTCCCTAACCCCTCAATTGGAGGTAGAATACCTTGCTCATTCCCTTTTCTGTAATCTAATAAATCCTCTGGCTCCCCTACATAAACTCCGTCAAATAAAACAGTTAAAAGATTCCACTGAAAGAATGGCAATATTGGTTCAATCTCTCTTCTCAGTCTATCTACTATTCCTTGTCTTAAAGAAGCGAATGTTTCTTGTCGTCCCTCAAATGGAGAGCAGATATCATAGAGTTCGTCGTCACACACTCCTCTAGGCTCAATCATTTTAACATCAATGGGAGTTGCAGCTAATCTTTCACGCATTATTAAATCCTCTTTTGTAAATGCATTTAGGTTTCCTGCATATTGTTCTAATTCTAAATTGTTTAATCTATCTAAAGTTGATGCATCTATCATTTTAAGTAAAAGCACCTTTTGTAACTTTGCTTTTAATTCTTCTTGCCTCTATTTGAGTTTCTCTTAGCATTAATATATCTCCTAGCTGAATAGGGCCTTTAACATTTCTTCTCATTAGCTTGCCTTTTTCATTACCTTCTAAAATTTTGCATTTGACTTGTGTAATCTCTCCTCTAAATCCTGTCCTTCCTATTAACTCCTCTACTAAAGCAGGAACAGCTTGCGATAATCTTTCTACACCTTTTATTTCCTCGCCTTTCACTTCCCTTACTCTTTGTCTTTTATCGCTTCCCATTTTTTATTATTGAATTTTTTTTAGATTTTGATTCTTTTTAAAAAAGAATTGTATTTAAATATTTTGAAATTATTTTATTATTTTTGTTTATAGCAGTTTTTTATTTGCTTTTATTAATACAGAAAAAATAAACTGCAACCTTTAGGTTGCAGACAGTTGCAAAGCAACTGTCAGGTTTTTTCTGTCTCCTAAAAACAAATTCCTATCACAAACCACATCCTTTAGGATGTGGTGGAATTTGTTTTTTTGATTTTAGGCAAACTTGCTTCTCCTTCTTGAATTATTACAACAGATGAACAAGGAACTTTTATTCCTGCTGATATTCCTAATTTTTCCTTGCTATCAACTTCCTCGCAAGGAATTTTCTTTTCTTTGCATAATATAGGAATATGTTGAATTATCTCTGGTGGATTAACATCTTTTGCATAAGCAACAAGTTTAGCTGTGCCTCTTTCTATTGCTTTTGTAACTTCGTTTATTCCTTTCTCGATTTTTCCAGTTTTTCTTGCTTTTTCAATTATATCATATGCAGAAACCATTTTGACCTCATATCATTGGTTTAATAAATATTAACTCAAAACTGCATTTATAAAGCTTTCGAAGTTTTTTTTATTTCCATCTAATATTAACATCATCTGTTCTCTGCCTTGGTTTTATATCTAAATCTTAATATTTAACTTTTATACTGCTAGAGAGCATCATCTCTCTGAGAAAAGTAAGAAGAGGCTATTTCTATTGTCATTTTATTAGCTAAGGAGAGAAAGTTAGTTAGCTAATTTCTTCTAATATTTCGCTTACTCTCTCAACAAATCTTTTAGCTTGGCTCATTAAGATTTCGCATCTTTTTTTCTCCATAGCTGTTTTAGAGCCATACTGCATTTCTTCTCTTGTAGATATTGCATCTTCCCTGTCCTGCATATTCCTGATAATATCTATATATTCCTGCTCCAAGTTAATTAATCCTTCTTTCATAAAACTTTCAACAGCAATGATTGTACATTCCTGATTTCTTGATTCATATCCTAACTTGTAAAGAATTGCCAATAAGGAATGATACATTGCATAAAATCCAGCAGAGGCAACCCAGTCTGTTTTATTTCCCTCAAAAAGATACTCCATTGTTTCAAGATCAGACTTAGCTTTTTCAATCTGATTTTCTGCTTCTACAGGATTCTTATTGGTTTTTCTTAAGCCCTTATGCTTATCTCCTTCCTTTCCCTTTTTCAAACACCACTTCAAAGCATTATCTATTCTGCTCATTTTTGATTACCTCCAAAAACAAATCTCTCCCCCATAGAATAATGCCTGCTTTTATTATTTCTATTATTACCTTATCTCTTTCTTTAATATTATCTGCAAAATCTTCTTTAGTTTGGTATACAGCATGGATTTTTTTTGATTTTATTGCATTAATCTTCTTTATTTCACCTTCTATTTTATTAAATTGTTTTTCATCAAAAATTAAAAGCAGATCAATATCGTTTGCTTCTTTCTCCTTAGTTAAGATAGAACCGAAAAGTATTGCAATTTTAGTTATTTCCTTTAATTCTTCCATATCCTTTACTAACGCCTTTAAAAAAGGAGTCATTTTCTTTTCGCTTAAAGAAAACTTGCAGGCATCTAAAGCATCCTCAGAATTATAATTTACTTCATAAAAAATGCTGTTTCCCTGTTTATCTGAAATAAGATAATTTCGCTTTTCTAGCTTTTTCAATATTTTAAAAATCCCTCTTGGGCTTAATTTAAGCTCCTTAGAAAGCTGGTTAATATTATATCTTTTTGAGAAATTTCTAATTAAGAAATTTATTGTTCCTGCTTCATTTTCAGTTAAAGATACCATTTTATTATCATTTACCTCCAGTATATAATTATATACCATAAGTATATAAATCTTTCTATTTTTCTACTACCTTAATTATTTCTTAGCTATTTTCCAGAGAAGATTAAAATGTTTTCTCTGTGCTTCTGCTATTTCCTTGCTTTTTATTAATATTCCAAATGGCTGAGAGCCCCACATAATTATTGAGACTTTATTCCCATAAATATTCGTTGAAGAATTAGATGTAAACTCTTTGGGCAAAATTCTCGCTTCTGTATGTTTTAATTTTTTAAGTTCCTTTGCCCTTTTTTTCATCTCTTCACTTAATAAGATTTTATAGGAAATTTTACCTTTTTCCCTGAATTTATGAAATTTTGGAAGATTAAATTCTAAATGATATTTGAAAGCTTCTGCTTCAATGTCAGAAGCACCGATTGTTAAAATTTCTTTATTTTCACTTAGCATATCATCGAGCAGAGATTTTATGCCTTTATTTCCATAAAATAATGTTGCGGTTTGAGCCTCTTTTTCTGGTTGTTTTTCTTCTAATTTAGGTAATATGCTTTTAAATTCATATTTTTGTTTTTTTATCTCTTCTTGTTTCTTATCAAAAAGCGCCAATACTTGTTTAGGGCTTGAAGTTTTGAAGTATTTTCTGTTTGCCTGAATTACATACGAAGCTAATCCTTGCTCTATTAATTTTGATAAAGAGTCATATACAATCTGTCTGTGCAATTGTGTTTTCTCAATAATTGCTTTAGAAGAAGTCAAGCCCAATCCAAGCAAGGCTAGATATACCTTTGCTTCATTTTTGCTCAATCCCGCTTTCTCCAATATCTCTGCAATATTCTCCATCTTTATACGAGGAAAAGGGGTTATTTAAATCTTATTATTGTCATCAATTTATAGATGACAAAAGTATAAATAGCCACAGTATATATGATTATTATTAAGTAGTTACAAAAGACTACTTGAAAATAAATACAAAACAAAAACACAAGAAGGAAAATAAAAAATGACAAACGAAACACAAACTGAAACAGAAGAAAGACTAACTTTAGATGAAATGATTGCCCTAGCTAACAAAGCATACGGCTGGCATTATAGTGGCAATGTCGGTGGAGGTGGTGATTTATCTGTTATAGGACATATGGGTCATGTATATGGTAATGATATCCAGGTTTCTGTTGAAATAACACCAAAATTAAGGAAGTACATTCTTTTTGGAAAACCAATACTATCTAAAATTAAGGTGGGAACCTGGAACTATCACCGTCTGTACAACTATGACTTTGTAGTTTCAGATCTGGGTAGTGCGGTAACCTTTGATAAAAGAGTTAGTGACTTGTATGAGATTTTAGAAAAAGAAATAATGGCGGATCGCCAAAAGAAATATGAAAGGCAGCATCCAGCTCGTCAAAGAGAGGAGTCAGCTCTTCAAAGAAAGATAACCCAAATTAGAGAAAGTATTAGGGAGGAAAGAAAATGACAAAATATAAAATAATTTTTGATTTGAGAATAATGGAATCTTGGGCAACAACAATAGATGATATGACCTATAATGTTCTTTTGGAGTCGCGTAGTGGACTAGAGTATAAACCAAGAGATCGTACCCTGCAGAAGGAATTTGGCAGTACTTCAGCACCAACAAATCAGGGTTTAGCTCAACTAGTTAGGTCTATTGCAAACAGAGAACATGATAAAAACAGAAGGTATCCAAATAAAATTAAAGTGGTTGTAACTGCTTCAGATTTTTGATAAATTAAAAATGCCCTCAAAATTCACCTTAATCAAGAAAATAGCAAAACACGGCAACCAATCTGTAATTTATTATTCCTAAAATTCTTGAGAAGCTACTTAAACCAGGAACTTTAACTCAGATTACTATTGAAGTTTTGTAATTAAATACTTTATTGAATTGAGTCATTTCCATTTTATCTCAACTTCATCAGTTCGCTGACGAGGTTTAATATCAAGTTTATCAATTTCTTTTATTTTAACAAATTCTTTATTTTTAAACATAATTTCACCTAAAAAAGCTATCATTGCGCCATTGTCAACTAACAAGGAATTTTCAGGGCAGAAAAATTTCGCATTTCTTTCCTCACACATAATCTTACACATTTCTTTTAATCTTGAGTTGCAAGCAACTCCACCACCTAATAACAACTCTTTTTTGTTTAGATGAGCTAAAGCTCTTTCACTTGCCTCTATTAACATTGCAAAAGCTGTTTCTTGCAAGGAAAAAGCCAAGTCCTCAATTTTATATTTTCCTGACTTCAGAATTCCTTCAGAATTCTGACAGCCATCAGAAATCTTTGATTTCTGAGGTTTTAATTTTTGTTTTAAATTTGTAAGCATTCCAGAAAAAGCAACATCCATACCTTTTATTGAATATGGCAATTCAATATAATTTTTACTTTTTTCTGCTAATTCTGCTATTTTTGGGCCTCCAGGAAATCCTATCCCTGCATATCTTGCAAATGTATCAATAAAATTTCCTACACCAATATCTAGAGTTTCTCCAAAAATTCTGTATTTGCCAGAAGCATAACTTATTATTTGTGTATTTGCTCCAGATACATATAAAAGTACAGGATTTTTTGCTCCTGTTAATTTCCCTATCTCAAGATGAGCAATGCAGTGATTTACAGGAATTACTGGCAGATTTAATTTTTTAGCTAGCTCTTTTGTAAAATTCAAGCCAACTAACAAACAAGGAGATAAACCTGGCCCACAAGAAAAAGCAATTCCAGTTATTTCCTTTTCAGTTATGTTTGCTTTTTTTAAAGCTTCTAAATATATTTTTTCTTTTATAGCAAGATGATGTTTTGCTGCCTCAACTGGAATTATTCCGCCTTTTTCTGTTGAATAAGAATCTTTCTCATTAGCTAAAATCTTACCACTTCTAACTATCCCAACACCAAAAGTATCTCTGCCTTAATTTTTTAGAGTGCAGTACTTTCAATGCCTAAAATTATTTTTCCATCTGACATTTTTTATATTCTTTTATTCTTTTCCCCTCCAACACGAATTACTGATTTATATTTGTTTAACTTCTATTTTTAGTATTATACAAAACTAAAAATCCTAAATTTAAAAGCCCTTTTATATACAATATATACAAAAGAAATAAAAAGCTATGGTTTTTGAGGAGAAATAAGACTGGGGTGAAAAATGGTTTCTACTATATCCACTAAATCTGTAAAGCAAATTTATATAGGATATAATGAAAATGAAGGAAATAGAGAGGAGTTAGTAACAGAGATTTATACAGAAGATGGAAAAGTATTTAGTTGTCTCTGTTATGGTTATTTTAGAAAAGAGTATGAAAGGATAAGGGGGTTAAGTAGGCAAGCACAACTAAAGGATTATATAGCATTTACACAAACTGGAGACTTTCTCGAATGGACACAAAATGCAACTAATATGAGGCTAAGCAACATAGAGGTCGGAGAGATGTATGATGGCTTAACGGAAATTCTTGATAATAATATATTGAGAGAAGTCAGAAAAGGAAAGACATTAGCAGAAATGGCCAGAATCGAAAAGGAAAAAGCAAGACAAAAAACAGAACAAACAACAAATTAAAAATTAATAAAAATAAAAAATTAAAATATAAAAGAAATTTTCCCTTACCTTTTCTTTTTTCTTCTTCCACCACGTGCCATCTTTGCTTCACAGACATTTCCTTTTCCATCTACATAATACAAAAATCCTTTTTTTCTCTTGATAGCATTTTTCACAAGTACTTTTCCCATTTTTACCTCCTTTTGTCTTTTTATTATTCTACTAAAGAAAAAAGAGTTTATAAACATTTCCCTTTTTTCCGACGGAAAATTTAACTACTCTTAAGTTTACCCTCGAGGAAATTAGAAATAACTTGAGAATATTTGTCATTTACTGGAATTTCAAGCAAATGAGTGAATTCCTTTTTTGGTTTTATTGAAAATTTGTTTGAGGTTATAAGCTTATAATCAATTATTTTGCCTTTATTTAACCAGATAGCTAGGAAATCTGGACAGAATAAAGAATGGATTGCTTGTTTCGAATTTTTAAAATCAAAAAGCAAAGCATTTCCAGTTTTATTAAACATTAAGCCAGTATATTTTCTTATACCAGAAACTTTTTCTATATCTTCTATTTCTATTTCTTTTCCATTAAGTTTAAATTTTGCTTTCATTTTTTAATAAACTCCTGATACAATTTGTTAACATTTCGTTCTGTAACATAATTATGATGTTTAAAGCCGCCTCCAAAAGATTTGGGAATATGCATTAATTCGTGAATAATTGTCTTTATCTTATTTTCCTCATCTAACTTATCAAATTTTTCAGAAAGAAACTCGAGAACATAAAAAGCTTTTCTGTCTAAAGCTTTTTGCATAATCTTGCCTAGAGCATGACATCTTGCTATTGCTCTTGACTTACTTCCATAAGATTTTATACAGGCAATATTTTCTATTTGTATATGCACTAAACCCAATTTTTCAATTATTTCTTTTGCTTTTTCATGTATTTCAGGAGAAAATTCGTATTTCATCTTCTTATTAATTAGAAAAGGTATTTAAATTCTTTTTTATTATCTTGAATATGAAATATGAAAAATCTGCTGGAGCCATAGTTTATTATGTTAACAAGGAAATAAAATTCTTGCTTTTGAAATATCCTACTTACTGGGGATTTGCTAAGGGGTTAGTTGAAGAGAATGAGAAAGAAGAAGAAACTGCAGTAAGGGAATTAGAAGAAGAAGCAGGTTTAAAAGGAAAAATAATTCCTGGCTTTAAATTCAAGCAAGAATGGTTTTTTAGACTTAATAATGAAACAATAAAGAAAAAAGCAACTTTTTTTCTTGTAAAAGTGAGTGAGGAAGAAGCAGAAAAAGTAAAAATTAGTTTTGAGCATGAGGAATTTGCTTGGTTAACTTTTTCTGAGGCAATTGAAAAAATGAAAATTAAGAGTAATAAAGAGATGCTGAGAAAAGCTTATGAGTTTATTTTCAAATTTGAGAAGCAGAAAACAATTTTCAATTCAGTATCTTAAATTTATAATTAGGAATTGGAAATTGTTTTGAAGAAGCTAGTCTAACTATATATTAGAATATATATTTTCTATTATAATATTATTTATATATATGCATATATGTATGTATACATACAAAATTAAATAAAATGACAAAAGTAATCTCTATATCAGATGAGGCTTATGAGGAATTGAAAAAACTGAAAAATGGGATGAGCTTTACAGAGATAATTATAAGTATAACAAGAGAAAAGAAAAAGGAGTCTATAATGAATTTTGCTGGAATGTTAACAAATGAAGAAGCAAAAAAAATGTTAAATGAGATAAAAGAATTAAGGAAAATGAAATCAAGGAGAATGACATAATGGTGTGTTTGGATAGCGATATTGTAATTGACTTTTTGAGAAATAAAAAAGAAGTAATAAAAAAAATTTTGGAACTAGAGAATAAAGAAAAATTGTCTACAACATCTATTAACATATTTGAACTTTTAGTGGGTTTTTTGGAACTAAACAAAATAGAAGAAAGCTATAAATTTGTTAAAAATTTAAAGATTTTGAGTTTTGATTTTGAGGCTGGAGAGAAAGCCTCAAGCATATTTAAAGAATTAAAGAACAAGGGAACATTACTTGATCCTTTAGATTTATTTATTGCTTCTATAGCTATAACTAATAACGAGTCTTTATTAACAAGAAATACAAAACATTTTGAAAGAGTTCCTGGACTTAGATTAGAGAAAATATGAAAAGCAGAAGAAGCTAGTCTAAAGATTATTTTAGAGTAAATAAAAATATTTAAACTGATACTATTTTTAAATTAGATGACTGAGGGAAGTGAAAGAAATTTAGCGAGCTTAGTTGAAGAGAGAGATACAACAGGAAACATAGCCTCAGTTATTTACTGGGGGGATAACCTTAATGTTTTAAAAAGATTTCCTTCAAATTCTATTGATTTAATTTATCTTGATCCTCCTTTCTCTCCTAATAGGGAATATTGGGATATTTGGGGAGAGGATGAAAAAGGAAAAGACGAAGCTGTGATAGAGGCCTATAATGAGGCATGCAGGGGAGGCAGACAAACTTATGTTGACTGGATAGAAGAGAGAGCGCGATTAATGCATCGTGTGCTAAAAGAAACAGGAAGTTTCTACTTCCATTGTGATCCTCAGCTTGGGCATTATTTTAAGGCTATGTTAGATAATATTTTCAAAAATAGTGATTTTGGATATGATAAATTTAGGAATGAAATTGTTTGGTGTTATAGTGGAGGTGGTATACCAACAGAAGATCTTCCAAGAAAACATGATACTATTTTTAGATATGTTAAAAATCCAGATAGTAATTATACTTTCAATGTTCAATATAGACCTTATACTGAAGGAACTTTGCAGAGAGGAAGAACAAAAATAAAAGGCAAATATGCTAAATTAAGAGCTGAGGGAACACCTATTACTGACTGGTGGACCGATGTACCAAAAATTACAAGTCCAACAGATAAGGAAAAAACAGGTTATGCAACACAAAAATCAGTAGCACTTCTCGAAAGAATTGTAAGGATAAGTTCAAATCCAGGAGATGTAGTTCTAGATCCTTTTTGTGGTTGCGGGACAACAATTGTTGCAACACAAAATCTAAATAGAAAATGGATAGGTATGGATATAGCTGAAAAAGGCTGCAAAACTAGTGGAAAACGGTTAGCAGAATTAGATACTCCTTACTCTATCATTCCATGGGATTTAAATGAAAGGCAGTTAAAGGAATTAAAAGTTTTATCAGGAAATGAATTTCAAAGTTGGGTTTTATTAAGAATTGGCGGACAAAGAAGAAGAGGAGCTGATAGAGGAATAGATCTTTATACCTCAACATTAGAGCCAGTTCAGGTTAAAAAACCAAAGGTTGGCCCAGCAGTTCTACGAGACTTCAGAACTGCTTTACAAAGAGAAAGAAAAAATAAAGGATATATTGTTGGGTTTGATTTTACAGGAGGAGCAGTAGAAGAATCTAATAGATATAAGGCTAAAGAATCTCTTGAAATAAAATTAGTAAGAGTAGAGGAGCTAGATGAAGTTTTTAATCCTATTTAGTCAAAATCTTCGCAATATCTCCATCTTTCAACTTGCTTTCTTTTCCCAACCTCTTGCCTGTTTTGCAGTCTATAGCTCCAATAAACTTATTTCCTATATCAGTATGTACTGCAAAAGCTAAATCTAAAGCTGTTGATTCTGGTGGAAGTAAAAAAGCATCTGGCAATATGTTACCTTTTGAGTCAGAAAAATGATGCTCATTCTCGACAGGATAAACCACTATAAACTTAAGAAAATCAAAAACAGCTGTATTTAAGCAAGATTGAACTCCTGTGTTTTTATTTTCTTTAAGGAAATTTTGAATTTTTTCCAATGCTTTTATTTGTTCTGGTTTTAATTTTCCTTGATTTTTAATTTCAAAATTGTTATTGCCAGGAATATAATCAATCAAGCCGAATTTGCTTGCCTCTCTCAAAGCAACTTCATAGTCAGAAGAACAAGGAATTACCAACAAATCAGGAAATCTTTTTTGCAGCTCAAGAATATTTTCCTTACTTTCAGGCAAGTCAGATTTATTTGCTGCAATTATCATTGGTTTTGAGATTTTTCTTACATGAGTTGAAAACTTAAATAAATCTAAATCTGTCCATCCACCCTTTTCATCTAATTCAAGTTTAAGAATTATTTTTTTAACATCTTCTTCTTTTATTTTCAAGCCAGATAATTGTTGAGTTATTTCTTTTGTCAGGCTTGAGGATTGAGCTTTTCTCTCTAAACTTTTCCAGTTTCTTATCAGAATTCCTTTAATCCACATATCTATTTCTTTTTCAAGAAAAATTATATCTTTTGAAATATCATAACCCTCTGTTATCTCGCCATGTTCATCTGTTTTCCCAGAAGCATCTAAAATATGAATAAATAAATCAGCTTCTATTAAATCATTTAAAAATTCATTTCCTCTTCCTTTTCCTAAGTATGCTTCAGGAACTAAACCTGCTACATCTATTAATTTGAAAGGAACAAATCTCTCGCCATTTAAACAATAGCCATGATTTGGCTTACATTTTTTTCCTTTTAATTGTTCTAGTTTAGATTCAGGACATTCAACTTTTACATATCCTGCTCCTATATTTGGCTTCAATGTAGTAAAAGGATAAGGAGCAATAGCTACATTTGCTAAAGTGCAAGCTTTGAAAAATGTTGATTTTCCTACGTTGGCTTTTCCTATTATCCCTATTAACATGATTTTTTAAAAGAAAAAGCATTATTAAAATTATCTATAGATAAAAAAATTAGAAAAGCGTAAGAAAGGAACACTCCTGAAATGCTAAGAAGAAGTAAGGAAATTAGAAATCCCAGCAAAATTACCGAGCTTTTTAGAATAATTTTTATTTTTCTAACTTAAAAAGCTTTTGAGATAGTTTGGATTAGCTAATCCAGTTCTTCCAGTTTCCAAAGCAGCTTTAATTTGTTGTTTATGAAGTGGGCCGACTGGCTCTCCAAGAAAAATATTTTCTAATTGAAGTTCTAAAGAAGATGCTACTTCTAATAATCTTTCTTTGCTACAACTTACTATTGTGAATTGGTTCTGAAAATGTTTAACAATATGATCTCCAAAGAGGTACACTCCAGGCCCTTCCCACCAACCACCAATAAAAGAACTAGATCCAGAAGGGATGAAATAACCTAAATTCTCAAGTTGTCGAATTACTTTCTTGTGTTTTTCTGACCACATTTCTACTTTTTTACATTGCCCAACCCAATATTCATACCTTTCTTTATCTTCCATTATCAATTTAATTTAAAATACTTTATAAATATTTATATATTAGAACTAATATATATTTTCAATCGCTATAATATTTATAAGTTTGTTGGAGATAATTTTATTATGGGTAAGATAATTGCGCATAGGAATATTAGAAGAAGTTTTGTTGTTGATAATGCCTCTATTGAAGATTCTTTTGATATATATGCAGTTGGTCAGGGCTGTCAATTAGTACATAAAAGATATCCTGATGATTGTGTCGATGTAGGCAGACATGGAATGAAGGTATTTGCAGCGACAATTCCAGACTTTATGTTTAGCCATCGTGATGGTAATACAGATTATATTATCTTAAGAGGCGGTTTGAAAGTAGAGTCAAATTCAGAAATAATAGAAGATCTTTCTCAAATTCCAACACAAACCTTATTGGATAAAGTAATGATAAGATGCGGTACAAGAACAAAATGGGGCGCGGGATTTGAATGGACAGATCAGTACAGGCATCTTCCTGAAGATTTAACATATAGAGTTCCCGCTATTAGAACTTGTGAAGATATGGGTGTGATTGCATTTGAACTGAGACCCTATGATGATGCTTGGAAAGCATTTATTTATCTTTGTCCTAAGCATGAGAAAGATTTTACAGCAGCAATCCAAACAATGAAAACTCAATTGCTTGGGAGGGATGTTGTATTCCCGTCAAGAATACATGTAACAAAATATTTTAGGAATATTAATTTATGGGGTTAAAATTTCTTTCTAAAAACCTTAAAAATACTCTTATCTTTTATAGCAAAATACTTTAGTATTTTAGGATTGTAAGCTTTGGACAATAAAACTAAGCCAAAATTGATGGAACAAGAAGTTGCAAAATGCCTACCAAGGATCTTTTTTCCAGAAATACTTAAAGAAGGTAAAATAGCTATCTTTGATGTCAGTTGACTCTAGAACAAATGCAAAAGGCTGTTTTCTCCATAAAATTTTAGCTACTTTATTCCCAAAAATGATAATTACCATAGGAAAAACCAAACTTTTGGGTAACATTTGAACCTTAAGATAATCTTTTTTATTTTGTTTTATATTACCAAAATTTAAATCTTTTAATATATAAGAGAGATTTATATAGATTTTTATTCTCTAAGATATATAAGAAAAAGCTTATAAATCTCAATTGATTCTAAGCTATGAGAGCCCATAGCTCAGTCTGGTTTAGAGCACCGCTCTTATATGAGGAAAATTCGTTAGAATTTTCATTTCCTAACTTAATGTTAAGAAAGGCGGGGGTCCACGGTTCAAATCCGTGTGGGCTCATTTTCCTCGTAGGGGCATGTTACCTTAGGTTCAAGTCTCCAAAGTCTTATCGACGCTGAGGTCAGGGGAGCACCTAACTATCTGTTTCGGGGTGCGTGTAACTGGCTGTTTTTGAGAGAAAATTGGGGAGCACTTAACTGCTCATTTTTGCAGAGTTTAACTTCATCCCACTTTGGCTCTCAACTTTTTTAATGCTTTTTTGTCAGCGTCGATAAAATTATGAAAAATAGCGGGAGAACCTTAACCTAAGGTTAATCATCTCGTGGGGGCGTGTTACCTAAGGTTAATGTTTGCACGACTTTATGTGTAAAAATCAGCCTAAAATTTATCAAATTTGGTTAAACGCTCCCGCAAGGGCGTTTACACAGCGAATATAAAATTTTTAGGTGTAAGATTCGGGGGGCGTTTAACTGATACCCCGAATTAAAAATAAACAAACTTATGTTCTTTTGAAATAGTTATTATATCTACTCCTTTAATTATATCTGAAAACTTATCTTTCATATCATTAAGAATTTTATCAAATTCTTCTTCATTCCATACCTCGAACTCAGGTTCTAAATCCCAATTTCCTAAAACCTTAACGTGATGTATTACATTCTTATTTTGTTCCAAGTAACCAATAAGTGCATTTACTCTTTCTTTGGTAGGATTATCTAAATATATGAATGTTTTAAAAAACTTAATTCCCAACTCATCATAATTAATTGCTATTTTGTATCCCAAGATTATTCTTTTTTTCTCAAGTTGCTTTATTCTATAGTTGATTATTCTTACCGTTTGTTTTAATTCAGCAGAAATGTCTACAATGGGTTTTCTTGCATTTTCTGCTAATTTTTTTAATATTGCTAAATCTAAATCATCGATTTCTTGTTCTTTCCCTCTTTTCATAATTATTCTTGATCTTGAAAAAGAATCTTTTGTATCAACAAGATAATCTCGGTTATATGTTTGAGCTTCTACTAAAATAGAAATAGCTTTATTACTTATATTACTCCCAAAGAGAGAAATAATTTCATTTTTTAAAATATCGATATTTTCAATACTATCTGTTTCTAATGAGATAATTAAATCCCAATTTCCCTTACATGATACTATCCACTTTACAGAATGAATTTTCTTAATTTTATCTAAAATATTATCAAGCTTTTTTGAATCCATATGTTGAAAAGAAAGACATATTTTAAATTGATTGATGTTAAGTGAAGAAAGATTTACGATAATTTGGTATTGTGTTATAATTTTTTCTTTTTCCAATCGTTTTATTCTATAATTTACAACCTCTGGTGAAAGCCCAATTCTTTTAGCTATTTGAGAAGAGGGCGCTCTTGAATTAGCATCTAGTTCATAAAGGAGTTTTCGGTCTTTTAAATCAAGATGAGTTACCATATTTTAGTATAAATACAATTCTTATTTAAATCTTGTGCTTTTAATAAAAAATAGAACAAGAGGTTTTATTATTATTTCTTATTACTATTAAGTTATGAAAAACATAGTATTTGTTAAACCTGCATTGGAAACAGACGCTGTTTGGGACCCGATAAGAACTTGTTCATATTTGGGAATGTGGTATCTTGCATCTCAATTAAAATCTAAAGGACATAATGTAACCTATCTAGATGAGGTAGTTAGAAACCAAGGATTATCAAAACAGGTTCTTTTTAGGAGAGAAGTTGAAGGAGATGTTATTACAGAAACTCCAATAAATCAAACATTTGAGGAGTTTAGTGCACAGAAAATGCACGACTATATGGTTCTAAGTCCAAAAGATTTTGCGGAAAAATATTCTGCATTTCAACATAACGGAAAAGTTTCTAGAACAATGATAAGAACTGGGAATTCTTTAGAGGACACCTTAAGTAAAATTGAAGAGCTAAATCCTGATGTTGTGGGTATTCCATTAATAGCTAGTGCAAACTACTTACCGACAACTAGACTTGCAAAAGCTATAAAGACAAAATTTCCTCAAGTAAAAATAATGTTTGGTGGTCAGCATATTTCTGCAGACCCTCATAGTTTTATTCGTGATAACCCTTATGTTGATCAAGTTGTAACAGGCGATGCTATCTCAGTAATAGATGATGTTGTCGAAGGAAGAGAAAAAAGTAAGATTGTTAATGGGGGATTTAGAACAATGGATCAATTTCCTATCTTAGATATTTCTATTATAGAAAACACTGGTTATCCTCAAGAACCTACGTATACTTATCCTACATCCGGGAGGAAGTCAGTAGATTTTATGTTTTCAAAAGGATGTTTTAGAAAATGTGATTTTTGTGTTGCTGGAAGCCAAAAAGGAAATCATATAACTGCAAATGATTATGAAAGACTTGATCAGCAACTATTAGAATTGAAAAGACATGGAGTAGAAGAGCTCGTTATTCAAGATGATGCTTTTCTTCATGATCCAAAACATCGTAAGGAATATTTACCAAAGATTCTAGGTCTTATGAAAAAACATGGTCTCCATTGGCAAAATAATGGTGGAATTGAATTCGAAGGTATAGATGATTTTGTTACAGAACAATTAATTAAATACAATCAAGAAGGAGAAGGAAGAGTAACTGCTCTTTATGTCCCATTTAATCCTCGTTCATGGAATAAAGAACAAAGTGCGGCTAAATCTATGTCTTCAAGATACCATCAAAATGCAGAGAACCTAAGAAGATTAAGGAAAGAAGGTGGAATTTACGTTTTTACCAGTTCAATTATTGGAACTCCAGAACAAACAGAAGAAGCATTTAATGAAGAACTTCAAACAGACAGGGAATTAATACAAAATGGCTATTTAGATTCAGCACTTTGTTTATCTGCAACTATGCTTCCTGGAACAAGATGGTATGAAAGTAATGGACACAATATAGTAAATAAGAAGGATTATGCGGGATACTCTTTATTTGCAACTCACCATAGAACAGACCATTTAGAACCAAAAGATATTGAAAGATTAATGGCAACTTGGACTAAATCATTGGATGAGGTTCAAAAAACTTATCATTGGGGAACAGGTTTTCCAAATTCTTAGATAATTCAGGTCCCGGGAGCACTTAACTGCTCATTTTTGCAGAGTTTAACTCAACCTTTATTCACATAACTTTCTTATATGCTTAAAGAACGTTTTAGCATTTTCTAAACTTTTATTCGCGGGCTCTAAATTTGCTTGTGCTAATTTTTGATATGTAAATTCTCCGCGTTTTTTCTTCTCTACTTTAAAGATTCCTAAAAGAGTATCTGCCTTTACAATAATTTCATCATATATTTTTAGTAATTCCTTATCAACAATTCCTTGAAAGACCAACTTCTTAAACTCATTATAAGTTTTCTTATGTTCTTCTGGAGCTTCTGTTTTAATTCCTTTCTTTGCTAAATACGCTTTAGCCGAGTAGAAAATGCAATAATAAGCATGAGAAATAACCGAACTATAATATGTTTCGGGCTCTTCTATTTTCATAACATCTGCTTGAATATTCTTATTATTACTCACAAATAAAGCAATATCTGCAAATTTTATTTCATTATTCGCTCTTTCAAGATATAGGTTATAATTTAAATCCATGTTTCATCCCCTCTTTTATTAATGAATAAAATATAACTGGATTGTGGATTATTAAATGTTTTCTAGCTATTTCTTTGCCTAAGTTTTCATAATCAACTTTTAACATTTCTAAAAATTCCTCTTTTGTTATGACGTGCCCATCTATTTTTATAAAAGACTTAGTTTCCATTGACTTAAAAACCGCTTCAACTATTTTTCTTTTATCTTCTTGCTCAATAAAAATAGCAAGGTCTAAATCCGAATCCTTTTTTTGTTCTCCAGCAGCATAAGAACCAAAAATCACAATAGAATAAAATGGCGTGTGCTTATCCAAACTATCTTCCAATTCTTTAATTGATTTTAAAACTTGTTTTGGCAAACTTTCCTTATTATAAGTTTCAAAATAAGTATATATTTTATTGTTTTTATGATTAACTGCATAAAGCTTGGAAGTTCCTATTTTCTCCTCAGTTATTAGTTCTTCTGTTAAAAAGGACTTAATTGCCTCTTGTATAACTGAACTTGACTTTTCTTTTGATAATTCTTTTACCTGTTTCCAGGTGATTTCTTTAAATTCATTTTTTTGAAATGTATTTAGTATTATTAGTTGTTTTTTTGTTAACATTTTATCTCACTAAATTTATGGTTTGTTTATACCTTATTTGGAGTATAATTATACTGCTTTATAGGTATATAAAGTTTCCTATTTAGGAAAAATGCGGGGGTGTTTAACCAGTCCTAAAAAATAAAAAATCAATTTTAAATCTCAACTTTTTTAGTCAATTTTTCTTATCGTCGATAAAAATTCTAAATTTAGCGTGCTAACCTTAACCTAAGGTTAAACATCTCGTGGGGGCATTAATCCTTAGGATTAATCATTCTATTTCTTAATTTTTTTCATACTAAAGCTTTAAAAATCAAGTTTTCTTAATTTTAATATCTCAAAAATAGGAGATTTTTGACATGGCAAAGAAAAAAGAGGTAAAAGGTAAAGAGGACGACAGAAAGTTGTTTGCTTTTTTAGCTGTATTCTTGAGCATAATCGGATTTATTATAGCATTAGTTGCTAAAAAAGATAATAAGTATGTTATGTTTTATGCAAAGCAGTCACTTATCTTATTTATAGCTTGGATAATTTCAGGGGTAGTTATGATAGTTCCTATTTTAGGCTGGCTAATTGCGCCAATTTTATATGTAATTACTCTGGTTTTATGGATAATAGCTCTAGTTTATAGTGTATCAGGAGAAGAAAAAGAAATACCTATCATAGGAAAATACGCAAGAAAAATAAACTTGTAATTTTCTTTTGATTTTTCTTATTTTTTATTTATTTCCAAAGTTTTAAAAATCATCTAATTCTTCTTTCTATAGCATGCCCCTGTAGTGTAGCGGCCAAATTTTTCTCTGACGAGAAAAAGGCTATGCACTCAGCCCTTTCAAGAGCGCAGAGAACCAAGGTTCTCTACCGCACTACTCTCCTTTTCGAGAGTAATAAAACAAAGAAAGGCTGAAACCCGGGTTCGAATCCCGGCGGGGGCATTCAATAAGAAAAATTAAAATCTTAATTTTTCTGCTTTCAGAATACTAATTAAAAATAAAACAAAAGCTCTTAAATTTCCTTTATATTGTGCTGTTTGGAGAACTTCATAATATTTAAATCTTTTTTCTTTTGGTATATTAATCATAGGGTAATGATTCTTATGCAAAATAAAATTCATCAACAATCTTCCAACCCTTCCATTTCCATCAACAAATGGATGAATTTTCTCAAATTCTGTATGAAAATATGAAGCCAGAACTAAAGGATGAAGCTTCTTTTTATTAATTGAATACCATCTTAATAAAGAAGCCATTTTCTTTGGAACATCAGAAGCTTTAGGAGGAATAGCTCTTCCAACAAAAACCTGAACTTTCCTGTATTTCCCTACTTGAGAAACTAAATCTTCTCTTAAGGTATTAGCAACAACTAGACTATGTAAATAAAGAATAAATTCTTTATTAATATCCCCCTTATAATTTAAGATATAGTCAAAAGCTTTTTTATGATTTATTACTTCATTAATTTCTCTTAAAGATTTTATTTTTGGAGCTATTCCTTCAAAAAGTAAAAATGAAGTTTCTGATAATGTTAATGTATTTCCTTCTATAGCTGTTGAATCATGAGTAAACAAGGAAGAAAAAACCTCATATCTATTTTCATAATTTTCTTTTGGCTCCTTAGAAAAATCTCTTTTTATTTTCTCCACAAATTCTAACTCTT
>Ga0209541_10000099_pt1 | contig 149417 bp, 161 predicted proteins | sample RifCSPlowO2_01_FD_184027 | JGI IMG/M metagenome (GOLD analysis project Ga0209541, IMG submission 184027) | Groundwater microbial communities from Rifle, Colorado - Rifle CSP2_plank lowO2_0.1 (SPAdes) (version 2) | ecosystem: Environmental > Aquatic > Deep subsurface > Groundwater | place... | reverse complement strand
TGGATTGATTTGGAAAATCCATACAGAACTCTCGACAATGATTATACTGAAAGTGTCTGGTGGAGTCTCAAAGAATTATACAATAAGAAACTTTTATACGAAGACAAGAAAGTTGTGCCTTTTTGCCCAAGATGCGAAACACCATTGTCAAGCCACGAAGTGGCACAGGGTTATAAAAAATTAAAGGAGGAAACAATTGTGGCCAAATTTAAGCTGGAATCAGGGGAATATATGCTGGCTTGGACAACAACTCCCTGGACTTTGCCCTCAAATTTGGCTCTGGCTGTCAATCAAAATATAGATTATGCTGTTGTTGAAAAAGATGGAAGAAAATACATTTTAGCCAAAGAACTTGTTAAAAACTTCTTTTCAAAGGCAAAGATAATTAAAACATTTAAGGGCGAGGATTTGCTTGGGAAGAAATATGAGCCGCTTCTTCCATATTACAATAATCTGAAAAATTCATTTAAGATAATAGAAGGAGATTTTGTAGAATTGGCAGAAGGCACAGGCATTGTTCATATGGCTCCTGCTTTTGGAGAAGTTGATTTTGAAGCATGCAGGAAGAATGGAATTGATTTTGTAAACCCGGTTAATACCAACGGAAAGTTCAGTCATGAGATTCCTGAACTGGATGGCACTTTTATCAAGGCAGCTGATGCGAAGATAACTGAAAAACTGGAAAAAGAAGGGAAATTATTCACGAAAATTTCCTATGAACATGATTATCCTTATTGCTGGAGATGCGAGTCTCCTTTGATGTATTATGCAATCAGGTCGTGGTTTATCAGAGTTTCAAAGGTTAAGGAAGATATGATAAGGTTGAATAAAAAAATTAATTGGGTTCCGGACTATATCCAAGATGGCAGATTTGGAGATTGGCTGGAAAATATAAAAGACTGGGCATTGTCAAGAAATAAATTCTGGGGAACTCCATTGCCTGTTTGGAGATGTGAATGCGGGAATGAAATTATTATAGGAAGTATTGAAGAATTAAAGAAGAATTCTGTAAAGAAACTGGCAGAAAAGGAGATTGATTTACACAAGCCATGGATAGAGAATGTAAAGCTTAAATGCAAATGCAGTAAGGAAATGGCAAGGGTTTCAGAAGTTATTGACTGCTGGTATGATTCTGGATGCGCCAGTTTTGCACAATTTCATTATCCCTTTGAGAACAAGGAATATTTCAAGAAAAGGTATCCTTATGATTTCATTGCAGAGGGGATTGACCAGACACGGGGATGGTTCTACACTCTGCATGCTATTGGAACAATCCTCTTTGGCAAAGAGGCATACAAAAATGTAATTTGTGCCGGGCATATTGTTGATGAAAATGGCGAGAAAATGTCTAAAAGCAAAGGGAATATAATCCCCCAAAGAGAGATATTTGATAATGTGGGAGTTGATGCAACAAGGCTGCAATTCTGTACAAGTGATACAGGCAACCAAAAAAGATTCTCGGCTAATCTGGTTAAGGAGAGTGTTCTGCCATTCCTGACCATATTAATTAATGCGAATAAATATTGCTCTGAATCAGAGAATGGGAAGGAAACCCAAAAAATAGAAGATAAATGGATTTTATCTAGATTAAATTCAACTATTAATAATGCAACCTCTTTCCTGGAAAAATTTGATATTAATAATGCTTATGCAGAAATATCTGGATTTGTTGTTAACGATTTATCCAGGGGGTATATTAAGATGACAAGAGAGAGAAAAACCAAGCCAATATTAAAGGAAGTTCTGATGAAAATTGTGCTGATTTTAGCTCCTTTTGCTCCCTATATAAGTGAGTATATCTATTCCCAATTCAGCAAAAATTCCGTGCATTTGTCAAACTGGCCTAAAGTTGACAAGAAAAAAATTGACAAGAAACTTGAGCAGGGTATGGCTATTGCACAGGAGATTATAGAGAGAATACTCTCGGAAAGAGCAAAACCAGGGGTAGGAATTAGGTGGCCTCTTGCCAAGGCAATAATCCATACAAAAGAGGAAAATACAAAAATCTTAATGAAAATGCAAGAGATAATCAAGCTGCAGGGAAATATCAAGGAGATAAAAATAAAAAAATCAAGAGAGGAGAAAGTTGAACTCGACATAAAAATAACTCCGGAACTGGAGGCAGAGGGCTTTTCAAGGGAGATATGCAGAAGAGTGCAGGAAGCAAGGAAAAAATTAGGCATGCAAAAAGGGCAGAAGATTGATATTCTAGTAAAATCTGATTCAGAACTCCAGAAAATGCTGCAAAAGAATGAAGAATTCATAAAAGAAAGGGTGAATGCCTCAAGATTGAAATTTTCAGCAGAAGAAACTCCAGAAGAATACAAATTTTCAGCAGAAGAGGAGATTAGGGGCAGGAAAATAGAAATACATTTCAGTATAACTAAAAAAGAGTGAAATAAAGAAAGGTTTAAATACCTCAACAGATTATTATTCCTAATTGGTTCCGAATGCTAAAAGGATAAAATGATTGTCAAAGAGGAATTTTTAGGCCGCTTAAGAAAAATTTTTGATCTTAATCTGTATGAAGTAAAAGTTTGGGCAGCCCTGCTTTCCAGGGGTACAAGCACTGCAGGTGAATTAAGCACAATCAGCGATGTGCCGAGATCTAGAACCTATGATATTCTTGAATCCCTTGAAAAGAAGGGTTTTGTTGTTATGAAGCTTGGCAAGCCAATAAAATTTGTTGCATTGAAGCCAGAAGAGGTTATAGAAAGAGTTAAAAGAAACCTGCATAGTGAGGCGCATGAAAAATCAAAGAGACTAGAGCAGTTGAAGGGAGAAGATGTGCTAAAGGAGCTCAATAGCCTGTACACACAGGGTGTAAAATTTGTAGAGCCAAGTGACTTGTCAGGGGCATTAAAAGGCAGGAACAACTTATACAACCATCTGGACATGATGATAAGGGGCGCAGAAAAATCAGTTACAATCGTTACAACTGCTGAGGGCTTAAACAGAAAAATGGAGAGCCTGATGCAAAGCCTCGAGAAAGCAAAGAAAAGAGGGGTAAAAATAAGGATTGCAACTCAGATAACAAAAAACAACATAAACATAGCAAAGGATGTGGGCAAGATTGCTGAGATAAGGCAGATTTCAGATTTTAGGGCGAGGTTTTGCATTATTGATTCTGAGGAGATTCTATTCATGCTGCTAGATGACGATAAGGTTCATGCAAGTTATGATATTGGGATATGGATAAATACTGAATTCTTTGCATCTGCCTTGGAGCAGTTGTTTGAGATGTTATGGTGCAATCTTAAGCCAGTAAAATAAGTATCTCAACAGAAAATGGCTGGAAAATTCTGCGTTTGAAAGATGATTTTCCCTAATTTTTGCATATTCATTTTTATTGCTGTAATACTTTTCCAATAAGATAGTGCGGCAATGCCTTCACAATCTTTATTTCCAAAAGTTTCCCAAGAAGGTTTTTTCCTTTTATAGCAACAAGTTTATAATCTGAATTTCTCGCAAGAAAAGTGTCTTCAAAGCCCTTCCTATTCCCAAGACACTTAAATTTCATTCCAATAAGTTTTTTATTCTCCTCCAAGCAGATTTCCCTATGCAAATCCATTAATTCAATTGCTCTTCTTTTTATTATTCCTGCTTTGAGCTTTTTTAATTCTGCGGCTTTTGTCCCTTGACTGGGCCAAAACTTGCTTATGTTCAGAATGATTGGCTTGGTTTTTTTGATAATCTCAACACTTCTCTTGAAATCCTCGTCTGTTTCAGCAGGATAGCCAACTATAATATCTGTTGACAAGGTTAGGGAAGGTATCTTCTCATCCGAATACTACATTGGCGTTATAAACCTCAATGGAGAATATGTTGCAGGTTTCGCAGACAAAGGGTCTGTTAAGCTAGAAAGAGAACTTAAAGAAGGCGAGACTCTTGAAGGGCTGGCACAAGTCCATCTGATAGCAAAACACAAGGACGAATATCTGGTGCAATTGCCAACAGAGCTTTGTGACAGGCTATTTGTATTAAAGGATAAACTAGAATTATTTATATAATCAAAAGGCAAGCGTGACAATAAGGCTGAACAGGATAACAAAGATTTCTGCTGTTATCACATATTTCATGTCAATCTTGAAATCATTGGCAAATTTAAACCAGATATACACCACAACAAGCCATTGAACTGTTATTATGTGGAAAAATGCAAAAGATTTATTCAAAAAAGAAAGGAAAAACTGCTTTACAAGCCCTACTGCAAAGGTCATGAGTATCAGATTAGCAAAGAAGAATACAAATTTCTCATTTGGCAGAAACCCGCCTCTTGCCTTGTCAAACTTTCTCTTAAACTCTAAAATCTGCCCTGCAGCAAGAGGCCCTATGCTCAAACCAAGAAACCATGACAGATACTCTTTTATGCGCATGAAGAACTCAGTAAAAAGCAGGAAATTAAAAAGCTCTACCAAAGTAATGGCTGCGAGAACTGCAAAAATTATTCCTTCTATTAATAATAATTTCTGCCTGTCTTCCATTTTTACATCTCTTCAATAGCTTCTATGCCCAATAAATTCAATGCATTCTTTAACACTTGCCTTACTGCGGCAACAAGCAATAATCTTGCTTCTTTTTCCTTTCCTGCCTTTAATACCGGACAGGCTTCATAGAAATCATTGAATGTTTTGGATAGGTTATAGGCATAATTGGCTATGATATTTGGAGAAAATTGCTCTGATGCATTTTTGCAAGTCTCTGGAAATTCTGAAAGTATCTTAATAAGGGCTTGCTCCTTTGGATTGTCAAGCACGGAAAAATCTGCTTTAGGATTTACTTTATTAATATCTGTTTTTCTTAGAATACTACATGCCCGGGCATGGGAATACTGCAAGTATGGCCCTGAATCCCCTTCAAAGTTTAATGCCTGTTCCCAGGAGAAATTAACATCTTTGGCTGGGGCATTTTTTAGTATAGCATACTTAATTGCTCCAACTCCTATATCCGCAGCATTCCCCTTTGTTTTCCTTTTTTTTATTTCTTCTTTGGCTTTTACAATTGTTTTTTCCAATACATCGTTCAAGAGTATTATCTTCCCTTTTCTTGTCTCCATAATTTCCCCTCCAAAATTTATAGTGCCGAATCCAATATGCAGAAGCTTATCAGAAAAATCATAGCCCCATTCCTTTAAAAGCGCAAATAACTGCCTGAAATGCATTTCCTGCCTGAAATCAGTGACATAAATCATTCTGTCAAATTTATATTTCCTGTATCTTTCAACAGCCGCACCTATATCCTGTGTTATATAGGATGCTGTGCCGTTGCTTCTTAACACGTACTTCTTAGGCAAATCCTGAAATTCAGCATAAACTGCCCCATCACTCTCTAATTTTGCCTTTCCCTCCTTTAAAGCCTGAGCTATAATCTGCTTGCCCTTCTCTGAAAATAGGCTTTGCCCTGTTATTTCGTGGAAACTAACATTCAAAATCTTGTAAATCTCATTAAAGCCCTCTTTTGAAACCCTTATTATTTCATGCCATATTTCTGTTGTCTTTTTATCCCCCAGCTCAAGAAGCCTTAATTTTTCCTTTGCCTTGTTAGTCCATTCATTATCCTGCAATTCCTCTTCAAAATCCTCATTATACTCTATTTTTTCCTTGTCGCAGAACTTTATATAAAGCCTAAGTAATTCATCAACAGGATTATCTTTCAGGGCTTCCTTGTCAAGCCAGAGTTCATACGCCACAATCATTTTGCCTATATGCAATCCAATATCCCCCAGATAATTTATGCCCTTAACATTATAGCCCTGAAAATCAAAGATTCTAAGCAGAGAATCCCCGAGAATTGTTGAGCGTATATGCCCTATATGCATCGGCTTTCCTATATTCGGGCCGGAAAAATCAATCACAATTTTCTTGTTCCTTCCTGTTTTTCCGCTGCCAAATTCATCTTTTTCATCCAGCAGTCTTTTTATTATCCCTTTGGCGATTAAAGAGGCATTAAAGAAAAAGTTTACATAGCCCTTAACTGCATTAATCTTGCTTATATCTTCTGGTTTCTTCTTGTTTAGTTTTTCAGCAAGCTCTTTGGCTATTTCTGCGGGATTTTTCCTGGATTTTTTGGCAAGTATGAAGCAAGGAAATGCCATATCTCCAAGTTCACTTCTTGATGGCTTTTCAAGCAGTTTTAAGATGCTCTCCTTGCTGATGCCTTTTCCTTTCATCTCTTTTGCCAGCAATTCTGCAATCCTTCCCTCAAACATGGATATGGGAAGAGAAACAGGGGTTAAAAATTTTGCCTTTTTGCTATTCAAAATCCCGTTTTAAAGAAGGACAAAAAGAAATCCAAATTAAAAATTTTGCCTTGCTGAGCTTTGTAAAGGCAAAATTTTGGCAGAAAGGTTTTTAAACTCAGCTTGTTTTTTTGCTGTATAATCCAGGGTTTTTTATCTTAAAAATAGATAAAATTCTCCATTAAAACTTTCAATAAAATTTAACCTAAATCAGTGAAAACTATCCAACACGGGAAAGTGAAGAATAAGGGAAGATTTAGGGTGAAAATTAGCATCGGGAAAGATAAATTCAGAAAAATTGAGATAATCAAATAAAAGAAAGAAAAAATGAGCAATAAATCTGAGTATACTGCAGAGCAAATAAAAGTTTTGGATGGGTTAGATGGAGTCCGCCGTCGTCCGAGTATGTATATCGGCTCCACAGGCAAAGAAGGCCTGCATCATTTGGTTTATGAAGTAGTAGACAATTCTGTTGATGAGGCACTAGCTGGAACATGCACCCTGATTCTTGTTACTGTAAATAAAGATGGAAGCGTGACTGTTGAGGATAACGGAAGGGGTATTCCTGTTGAGAAACATGCCCTCGGCAAATCTGCACTTGAAGTGGTTATGACAAAGCTGCATGCTGGAGGAAAATTTGATCATAAGGCATATCTTATTTCTGGTGGATTACACGGTGTTGGTGTTTCTGTGGTTAATGCATTATCAAGAGAGATGACAGTTCAGGTTAGAAGAGATGGGAAGATTTACGAGCAAAAATACAAGAGGGGCAAGCCGGCAACAGAAGTGAAAGTTGTTGGGAAATCAGATAAAATAGGAACAACAGTAACATTTGTGCCTGATGATGAGATATTCTCCGTATTGCAGTTTGATTTTTCAGTTCTTGTAAACAGAATGCGCGAGCTTGCATTTCTTAACCCTGGATTGAAGATTATCCTAAAAGATGAGATTAAGCAAAAAGAGGAGGAATTTCTGTCTATTGGGGGGTTAGTCGAGTTTGTAAAATGGCTAAATAAGTCAAAAGAGGTATTGCATAAGCCGATTTATTTCAAAAAACAGATGGACAGCACGATTGTGGAGGTTGCTGTCCAGTACAATAATTCTTATCTTGACAACATTTTTGGGTTTGTAAACACAATCAATACGGTTGAGGGCGGCACCCATATAATCGGATTCAAAACTGCATTAACAAGAGTGATTAATAATTATGCGCAAAAGAACAAGATAATCAAAGGGGAGACAATAACGGGCGATGACTCTAGAGAAGGATTAACAGCCATCATAAATATAAGGATAAAAGAGCCGCAATTTGAAGGGCAGACAAAAACAAAACTGGGAAATTCTGAAGTAAAGGGCTTTGTTGACTCTATCGTTACATTATTTTTATCCCAGTTTTTTGAAGAAAATCCAACAATAGCGAAAAAAATTTCAGAAAAAGTTGCTCAAGCTTCTAAAGCAAGAGAGGCAGCAAAAAAAGCCCGCGATCTTGTCAGAAGAAAAAATGCTTTTGGCTTGTCTGGATTGCCGGGAAAATTGGCAGACTGCTCATCTAATAAATTAGAAGAAACAGAATTATTCATTGTTGAGGGCCAGTCAGCAGGAGGCTCTTCAAAAATGGCTAGAAACAAGGAATTTCAGGCAATACTTCCCTTGAAAGGAAAAATCCTGAATGTTGAAAAAGCCCAGCCTATAAAAGTTCTAAGCAATGAGGAAATTGCTAATCTGATAACAGCAATCGGAACAGGAGTCGGAGAAGAATTTAATCTTGAGAAATTGAGATACGGGAAAATTATAATTATGACAGATGCAGATGTTGACGGGCAGCATATCAAGACATTATTACTGACTTTTTTTTACAGATACATGCTGCAGCTTATAGAAAACGGGAATGTTTTTGTTGCTGTTCCTCCTTTGTATAAAATAAGAAAGCACAAAGACCATTATGTTTATTCTGACAAGGGGCTAAAATTAGCCCTGAATAAACTTGGGCAGGGAAAAAATGTTAATGTCCAGAGATTCAAGGGATTAGGAGAGATGAATCCGCAGCAACTGTGGGAAACAACAATGAATCCTTCAAGCAGGACACTAAAAAAAGTTGCAGTGGAAGATGCTGTTGAAGCGGATGAAACCATCTCTATATTAATGGGGGATGATGTTGCCCCAAGAAAACAGTTCATAGAAGAGCATGCCAAGGAGGCGAATTTAGATTTGTAATCTGTGAAAAATGACAACGCTCAAAGAAATAATAGGCCAAGTTAAAAAAGCAGAATCAATTAATAGGGAAAATTTTGTGATAGAAGTAACAAAAGAAAACTGCGGGAATCTTAAAGGGCTTTTGGCTAATGTAAGAAAGGTTTATGACAACGCCCATAACCCCCTCAGCAGTTATAATATAGATACAATAAAAAGCAATGGCATAATGCACTTGCACTTTTATAGGAAATAAAAATGGCAGAAGAGAAAGATAAAACAGAGGAACAGGACGATATTGAGCTTGAAGAAGAAAGCAAGGAGAAAGGCATAGAAAATACAGATATAAGTGAAGAGATGAGAAAGGCATATATAGATTATGCCATGTCAGTAATAGTAAGCAGGGCATTGCCTGCAGCAGAAGACGGGTTAAAGCCGGTTCATAGAAGAATTCTTTATGCTATGGAGAGGCTGGGGATAAATTCAGACAAGGCAACAGTGAAATGTGCCCGTATTGTGGGAGATGTTATCGGCAAATATCATCCCCATGGTGACATTGCTGTCTATGATTCTCTCGTAAGAATGGCCCAGGATTTTTCATTGAGATACCCCTTGATAAAAGGGCAGGGCAACTTCGGCAGTATTGACGGGGATATGCCTGCTGCCTACAGATACACAGAAGCAAAGCTTGATAAAATTTCAGAAGAGCTGCTTCAGGATTTAGAAAAAGATACAGTTGAATGGAATCCAAATTTTGACAATAGTTTGAAAGAGCCGGAATTGCTTCCTGCAAAACTGCCTAACTTACTGCTAAATGGTGCAAATGGGATAGCAGTAGGAATGGCAACCAATATCCCCCCCCATAACTTAACAAATGTTTGCGACACAATTATCTCTTATTTGAACAATCCAAATGTTGAAATTGAAAAGCTTGCTGAAACAATCCAGGGCCCTGATTTTCCTACTGGAGGAAGCATAGATTATTCGAATATTCTGGATTTATACAAAACAGGGAAAGCATCCATAACAATGCGCGGGAGATTAATAACAGAGGATATCAGGGGAGGAAAAGAAGCAATAATTATCACGGAAATTCCCTATCAAATAAACAAGACAACACTCATAGAAAAAATTGCTTCCTTGGTTGCAGAGAAAAAACTTCCTGATGTTACAGACATAAGAGATGAGTCTGCAAAAGGAAAAATCAGGATTGTTATTGAGCAAAAAAGGGGGGCTGACTCAAAATTCACAATTAACAGGCTGTACCAATATACAGACATGCAATGCAATTTTGATGCAAATATCTTAGCATTAGTCAATGGAGAGCCAAAATTGCTTAACCTGAAACAAATAGTAGAGGTTTATGTTGATTATAGAAAACAAATAATCAAGAGAAGAACAAAATTTGACTTGGAAAAAGCAGAGGACAGAAAGCACATAGTTGAAGGCTTGCTTCTTGCCTTAAAACAGATAGATGATGTTGTTTCCTCAATAAAAAAATCTAAAAACACAACAGAAGCCTTGGAAGCATTAGTCAAAAGATTCTCATTAACCCAGAAACAAGCCCAGGCAATTCTTGATATGAAGCTCTCGTCTTTAACTTCTTTAGAGACAGACAAGCTCAAGGATGAAAATAAGAAGCTTGAGGAATTAATTAGAGAATTAAAGAAGATTCTATCAGATGAAAAAGAGATTATCGCGATAATAAGGAAAGACTTGTCTGACTTAAAGAGGAACTTTGGAGATGAAAGAAGGACAAATATCCTGCAGAGAATAGCCGAGATACAGGAAAAAGACCTGATAGTAAAAAAACAGGCTATAGTTACAATAACTGGTAAGGGCTATGTAAAAAGAATGGATGAAAAGGCATACAAGGAGCAGAAAAGAGGCGGAAAAGGAATGATTGGAAGCGATTTGGCGACAGGGGATTATATAAGGCAGTTGATAACATGCAACACCCATGATTACCTGTTATTCTTTACAGACAGGGGAAAGGCCTATTGGCTTAAAGCTTATGAAGTTCCTGAAACAGACAGGTATGGAAAAGGAAAAGCAATAATCAACTTGCTGAACATCAGGGAAGAAAATGTCACAAGTGTTATCCCTGTGAATAAATTTGAAAATTTCCTTCTTATGGTCACAAAACAGGGCGTAATAAAGAAACTTCCTCTTGACAATTTGAGCAATCCAAGAAAAGCAGGCGTAAGGGCAATTAATCTGCCTCTTGACAATTCAGATAATTTAATTGATGTTCAAAGAATTACAGAAAAGCAGGAGGTTGTTATTGTGACAGCAGACGGGCAGGCAATAAGATTTTCATCAGAAGAGGTCAGGGCAATGGGAAGGGCATCCTATGGGGTTGCAGGAATAAAACTGGAAAAAGGGGATTATGTTGTTTCCCTAGAAGTTCTGCCTGAAACAGAAGAAGAGCGGAAAAAAGCTTCTGTCTTGACAATAACAGACAAGGGATATGGCAAGAGAAGCGCAATAGAGGATTACAGAAAAACAGGAAGAGCATGCAAGGGAGTGATAAACTTGAAAGTTACAGACAAGACAGGAAAAGTCAGGACAACTGTCTCTATAAAAGATGAGGATTCAATTATTGTTTCAACAACAAAAGGCATAGTGATAAGAACAAATGTGAAGGACATAAGGATAATGGGAAGAGCCACCCAGGGTGTGAGGATAATCAAGCTGCAGGAAGGCGATTCTGTTACTGACCTGGTAAAAGTCAATAACTTAATAGAGGAATGAAGAAAATAATCAAATAAAAGAAAGAAAAGAAGAAAAACAAAAATTGGCTTACTTCAGTTCCAAGTGTATTGGCGCTTTCTTTGCTACCACATTGTAAACATGCGCAACTATCAATGTGCCAATGAAGCCGACAATGAAACCGCCTATAGGATAGCCGATTATCAGCAGAGCTCCGGCATTCAACACATTCAACTGTGGCACTGTAATTCCTGAGATGCCTGCCAATTGCGCAAACCACGATACAAGTATGCCCAGATTGACTGCTGTCAATATGCCAAGTATCAATCCAAGCACTGCATTAACCAAACCAACTGCAATGGCAATAGGAACTGGTGGTATTCTCTTTACTTTGGTTACAGCCATTTTTCACCTCCTTTTTAATGCTGATATTATCAGGGGAATAGAACTTAAAAAGCCTTGCTTTTCTTGTTTTTTCCCTGACTTTTTATCACTTCAACTCAACCTTAAGCTGAACTTTTCTTGCTATCAGATTGTATAGCCATACAACAACAAGAGTTCCTATGAATCCGCTAATAAATCCTGTAACTGGATAAATCAGGATGAGCCATGCAGAACCAGTTACAGACAAGGCAAGCATGTTCTGCAAGCCGCCTTGAACTAGTGTTGCTGCAATTTCTGGATTTCTTGCCAGGAAAATGGAAATCCCCAATCCAATAATCGCAAAAATAAACCCAATAATCGCATTTATCAGCCCTACAACCAAGGCAGCGCTTAAGGGAGCAATTTTCCTTAATTTTGACAAAGCCATTTTTCACCTCCTTTTTATTGATTCATATCAAGATTTGAAGATTCATGTTGTGCCCCTGTCCTTGTCAATCTCTTTAGGGATAACATATCCTCTTTTTTCTATTGCATTGAAATGCTCTTTGGTTATTTTAACGCCACCAACATAATAATGAAATAAGTTCCTTACCTCTTCTATCTGTTTTTGGTGTTCCTCAAAATCTGCATCTTCGTTTATTTTCTTGCTGCACTACAGACAGATATCATCAAGATTTGCCATTCTTTTGTTTTTTAATAAAAGTTTTTACTCAAACCCATAACTTACTGAAATAGACGCTGTAACCTTCACGCTGCCTGCTAAAATCTGCGTTGAAGCCGAAGCCATCTCCTTGTATGCTGCATAATAGGGAGTGACATAACTGTATCCAGCAGTTATATACACTGGTTTTTTCAGGGTAACACCCATCTGCTCTGCTGTAATCAATGCCTTTTTCCTTGCATCGCTTATTGCCTTTTTCAAGGCCTCTGCACCAACTGACTCCTTCCTTGCATCAGTTAATGCAAAGACTATACTGTTAATTTTGTTTGCCCCTGCATTGACTGCATTATCAATTATCTTGCCGGCATCATTAACCCCTGATTTTATCTTGAGAATATGTGTTGTTTTGTAACCTATTATTTTTTCCTGCCCATCTTTCCAGTCTATCAACGGAGAGAGGTCGAGAGAGTATGTTTCCACATCCTCTTTCTTTGCATAAGAATAAATTTCCCTATACACTTTCTGCATTATGTTCGCATTTTCTTTTTGTGATGTTGAAGCAATCAGATTCTGGGTTTCAACTCCAAGATAAATTTCAGCCACATCCGCCTTCTCACTCACTTCAGCATACCCTGAAACATCAATCTTGTCCTTAGTTGAGGACTGAATAACTTGTATCTGCTGATTGGATATTAAGCCAAATCTCAAGGCAAGAATGATAGAACCAAATATGATTATCCATACTATAGATATAGTAATTACAAGAGCTTTCCTCTTTTTTTCCGTCTCCTGTTTTGAATCTGCCATTATTCAGAATAGGCATGCCTATTTTATAAATTTAATGAAACTAAATTACAATCTCCCCCCAGCCAATTAATCTCCAATGCCCCTGCAGATTTCTTGCTATGCCCACCTTGCTCTTTGCGATAGGCACTATCGGAATTTTCAATGAAAGTTCTATTTCATTGCCTGTTGATTTTGCTGCTATCCCAACAGTTACAGCCGTATTTACACTTAAAAGAATTGTCTCGTTAAATTTTATCGGCTCTACAGGTTTTTTCTCCTCTATGCCTATAATCTCCTTGAACAGCTGTGTTTTTATTTTTACACGCGATTTAATTTCTGGCAGTTCTCCTGCTTTTCCAACAACGCATCCTGCCAAGGAATCTGCTTTTGTCAATACTGGGTCAAGAGAAGTCTGTATCGCAAGAGAGCCAGAGGGGATAATTTTATCAAGTTTGTTATTGCCAGAATATAACGCAAGGATTTTGGTTTTGATTGTTCTGTACTCTGTAGTGTTGTGTTTTTTCATTGATAAGCCTGGTTTTATCTCAATCTCGTCTCCTATCTGCAATGAGCCCTGCTTTAAAACGCCGCCTAAAACCCCCCCGCTTAACTCAGCAGAATTTGTTCCCGGCTTGTTAATGTCAAAAGAGCGGGCAATAAAAAACAATGGCTTGTTTTCTATGTCTCTCTCTGGAATTTTTAACTTGCAGATATATTCAAGGATAGAATCTATATTCACTCCCTGCTGCGCAGAACATGGAATTATCACCGCATTCTCTGCTACTGTGCCTTTGACAAACTTTTTGATATCCTCATAATTTTTTAGTGCCTGTTCCCTTGTCGCTAAATCAACCTTGTTTTGCACTATCATGATTGCCCTGATGCCTTTTGCCTCCAATGCAACGAGATGCTCTCTCGTCTGAGGTCTAGGACATGGCTCATTTGCAGCTATCACAAGTATTGCGGCATCAATCACTGCGGCTCCGCTTAACATTGTAGCCATAAGCATCTCATGCCCGGGAGCATCAACAAAACTAATATATCTTACTGCTTCACTTTTTCCGCCACATTTGCATGTTTCTTCTCTGGTGTACACGCCGCATTTAGTGCATTTCCTGATAACAACATCTGCATAGCCCAGCTTGATTGTTATCCCTCTTTTCAATTCTTCAGAATGCGTGTCAGTCCACTTTCCAGTAAGCTTCCAGAGCAATGTAGTCTTGCCGTGGTCTATATGCCCTACCATGCCTATGTTCAGCACAGGCTGTTTAGTTATTTGTTCTGCCATTTTTTCAATAGCCATGGAATTGAGACTCTATAATCCATATTGGTTTTTACCAACACCCAAAAGAAAGGCGGTTTATTTATTTTTAAACATTACTCCTTGTCTGGATAATCGCAGTTTGAAATCATAAAAACAGAGCCAAATCTAAGCTTTTCCCTGCTTATATTTGAAATTGCTTTTATTATCTCCCCGTATTTTGTTTTGTCAGTTGTTATAACCACAGGAACAAAATTTTCTCTCTCCTCGCCTATTTGTATTGCTTGGGATATATTTATGTTGTGGCTTGCAAGTATGCCTGTGAGGTTGTGCAGTGTGCCTGGCTTGTCAAGCCCATAAAATTTAAGGTAGAACCTCGACTCTAAATTTTCCTTTTCTACGATTTCAAACTTATTTGTTCCAAAGAAACTAATTTTTTGGTAAGGATTTTGCATCATTCTGGATATCTGCCTTATATCAGTCATAATCGCCGCGGCAGTTGGTTTTCCCGCCCCCTCTCCAGAGAGCATTATATTTGCATTTCCTTTCAGGTAAATAGCGTTTGTTTCATAATTTATGGAACTAAGAGCATGCCTTTTAGGCAGAAGAACCGGTTGAACGCTCGCTTCAAGCAGGTTGTCCTTTAATCTTGAAATCGCAAGCAACTTTATTGTATATCCTAATTGCTTGGCAAATGCTATATCCTCGCTGCTTATCTTTTTTATACCCTCGCAATATATCTCTTCTGAGCTTATCTTTGTCTTAAAATTTATTGATGTAATAATCGCAAGTTTTTGCGCGGCATCTTTGCCAGAAACATCAAATTCTGGGTTAGCCTCTGCAAATCCTTTCTCTTGTGCTTCAAGCAATGCTGTGTTATAATCCATTCCCTTGTTCATTCTTGTAAGTATATAGTTAGTTGTGCCATTAAGGATGCCCAAAATCTCTTTCGTATTGTTCCCCTCACTGCTTGTAATCTTGTCTATCACCCCCATGCCGCCGCCCACAGAAGCGGAGAACCTTAAATATCTTTCATGCTCAAGAGCTATAATCTCAAGTTCAGAACCATATCTGTCTATTACCGCTTTGTTCGCAGTAATAACATGCTTGCCTTTGAGCAATGCATTTTTAATATGCTCATAAGCTGGGCTATAGCCCCCTATCAGCTCAACAAAAATGTCTATCTCTCCATCGTCTATAATTTCTTCAACATTCTTTGTGAAAGGCAGGGAATAGATCTCTCTTTCCATGTCTTTGTCAGCAGTTTTTTTAAGGATAATCTCAAGCCCCGCCTCCATCTTGAAATTCTCCTTCTGTTTATCAAACTCATTAACCGCTGCGCAGCCGATTTTGCCTAAACCTGCTATCCCTATTCTTATTTTTCTGCATTCCATTTTCTGAGCTCCTTGCAATTAAACTCTCGAGAAACCAAGAGGTTCTCACCTCCTTACTCTACTTTATTGCTGTTGTTCTGTTCCTTCTGCTTTCTCTTCTTTCTTGATATAAATCTCACTCAACAGCTTTTCCCCTTGCTTCTTCACTCTCAAATTTATCTGGGCAATATCAGCGGAGATTGTATTGCCGCGGACAGTTTTTCTTAATCTCAAGCCTCTTGGCTTTCTTTGCCTCATGCCCTTCCCATATGTCAAAAGCAGCCTCTTCCTGCCTATAACCTCCAGTGATGCAAGGGCAGGAAACCCTGCATTGTCTGAAGCGCCAGTAAGAATGAATTCGTAACCATTTAACTCTTTGGAAATATCCTTTCCCTGCACAGCATCCCCAAGCTTCATGCTTACAAACACCTTCTCATCTGCCTCGACATGAAATGTTCTGCCTTTGTCTTTTTCAATTCCGGCGATATCAAGTTTCAACATTTTTGTTCCTATTTATTTTATTAAAAACCTTACAAACAAGTGTTTTAAAATCTTTCTAATGAGGATAAAAAGTTGTTGATAAAACTTTTCCTTGAAGTATACCAATAATGCTCTTGGCTGCGTTTCCTATCCTGCAAATCTTTCCGGCATCATTCGCCATCTTTATAGCATCAAGCTTTTTCTGCAAGCCGCCTCTTCCCTCCCTCATTTCATTTTTAATGTTGTCGTAATCTTCTTGACTGTAAGAATCTGCGGTTTCAACAATCTCACCATCTTTCAGCAATCCATCATGAATAATCAGGTTTACCATCAAATCCTGCCCCAATCTGGTTGTTATCAATGCCTCAAGTTCATCATTATCACTGAATTTAATCTCTCTAGTTGCAAGGGTGTCATTTTCATTGAACACAGGCACTACTCCTTTTTCCAGTGTTTTGTTATAGCTGCCATAAAGAATCTTGAACCTTTCTTTATTAACAAAATCGTTCTTTGTTACAAGGAACTGCGCAATATTAACCCCATATTTCCCAAATTCCAGTATATACTCTTGCATAAGCAGGGGCTGCCCTACTGCAGCATAAACCTGTTTCTCAACCAAGCTTCCTTCCAGAGATGTGTGGAGTTTTCTTTTTCCAGAGGCAATTGCTCCTGAAGTCACAATTGTCACACATTTGCCCTGCATTCTTAATTCATGGCAGCATTTCGCAAGGTTTGCAATTATCTTGCTGTTTATCTTGCTGTCTGTAGTTATCCCTGCTGTTCCAACTTTTACCACAATTTTATTAGCCTTATCAAGCAAGTTTTCCATTTCACACACCCCACGTTGCCTTTTTCTTCCTCTTTACTGTGGCAATTTCCTGCAGGACTGCAATCTCATCTGCAGAAAGATATTGCTTGTTCTTTTTCAAGTTCCTGAAATTTTCCTCGCTCATCTCACTATATAAAATATCCCCCTCATGAACCTGCCGTCCAAATGTGATATTGGGCATGCTTACTGCAACATCCATGCCTCTCCCAACCTCTTCAACTGACTTGTTCTCTGACTGTATTGCCTTTATCTCTGAAACTTTTTCGTCATGGGCGTTAATCATCTCAGTTCCTGCTTTTAAAATGCCAGCTTCTACATGCACACCGAAAATCGCGGGCTTGCTCTGCCTGAAAACAAATCTTAAAACCCCCAGTTTGCATGGCAGAACTAACTTTTCAAGAGTTTCTCTTTGAATTTCCTTCTGCTTCTCCACAAGCCATTTTTGAAAATCCTCTATTAATCTGTAGATAACATCATTGGCAAGCACTTTAATCCTTGCATCTCTTGCATCCTCATCCACAGAAACATTAAAGCCAAGCACAACTGCGTTAAGGGGATTTGCCTGCAAATTTGCAGCAGCATTCATCAAATCAACCTTATTTACAGAGCCTATTAATGCCTTGCTGACTTTAATTCCCTCTTTATTCAGCAAAACAAGCAATGCTTCTAAACTGCCTAGAGAATCTGCCTTTGCTATAACCCCCTCTTTCTCTGTTCTGATTGTTTTTTCTATTTCCTGTTTTAACGCCTTGATTACCTGCTCTTTGTTATTTTGTTTCACAACAGAAAATGGCATGCCCGGCAATATCTCTGCACTATTGGCAAGCTGCATTCTTATTCCCGCAGCTGCTGTAACCCCTTTCATTGTCTTAAAGCCCTTGCATAAGGGCAGTGCTTCTGATAGGATTCTTATTTTGCTTGTTATTGGCTCGTCAAAACTTGCTATTGCAACTGTATCCCCCTGCTTTAATGTCCCGTCATAAAGGACAGCCTCAACATAGATAATTGATTTTTCCCTCTTAACCTCAAGCACTGTTCCTCTCGCTTCCTCGCTGATTTGCAGCTTGCCTTTCAGGAATTTCTGTGTCAAGCCGCATAGCATTATAATCAGCTCCTTTATTCCCTCTGCTGTTTTTCCTGAGCAAGGCACCAATGCAACCTGCTTTGTAAAATCAGAAATTCTGTAAAAGATGTCAGCATTAAAGCCATGGGATGACAAAGCCTCAACTATCATTGAAAATTTTTTTTCAAATTCATTCTTAACATAAATCTGCTGGGAATTTATATCCTCCTCTAATTTTTCAGAATTCCTCTTCCATCCGTGGACTGCATCCACTTTATTTAATGCGACAATAAAAGGCACTTTGCTGGATTTTAGAATCTCCATGCATTCAATGGTTTGGGGCATGAATCCCTCGTTTATATCGATAACTAAAATTGCCAAATCTGCCAGAGTGCCACCCCTTTTCCTCAAGTTTGTGAAGGCAGCATGCCCTGGAGTGTCAATAAATAAGAATCCTGGGATTTCAAGCTGGATGTTAAATTGTTCAAGCAAGCCAGAGCATTTTTTCTGAATCAAGTCAATAGGATAGCAAGTGCATGAGATTTTCTGCGTTATGCCCCCTGCCTCTTTTCTCGCTATTATTGTTTCCCTTATGCTGTCCAGTATGGTTGTCTTTCCATGATCAACATGCCCCACAACAGTAACGATTGGCTGCCTTATTCTTTCCATATTTATAAAAATAAAAGAAAACTTTTAAATCTTGCCACTTCCGGCTTATTTCGCCGGCTCTTTTTCTGCAGGCTTCTCTTGTTCTTTCCCTGATTTGCTTTCTGCTTTCTTCTCTTCCTTTTTTTCTTTCTCTTCTTCAGCCTTCTCTTCATGCATCTTCTCTTCATGCTTTGCCTCTTCAAGCAATTCTTCCTTGAGTTCTGCTTTTGTCTTGCCCTTCCCTGTTTTTCTAACCCATGCAAGCTTGCTGCTTTCCCTGCCGAGCTGGAAATTTTTCATGCATTTAGAAGAGCAAAAATTATAAACTCTGGCGAATGCCACAAAAATAACCCCTTTGCCCTGTTCAATTTGCCTGCTGCAAAAACTGCATTTTGCCATTTTTTGATTCTGAATTTTATTTGTTTTTAATTAACTTAAATCTTGGAACTTTTTTTCCATTTATATTAACCTTTTCCAAAAACATATCTTTTGGTCTCACCCATAAATCTTTGTTTCCATAAAGAGCCTTGTATACAATAAATTCTTCTAATGTTTCACTATGTTTTGCTAAACCTATAACCTCATACTCTCTTCCTTTGAAATGTTCATATATTCCCAGTTTTAACTTCTGCATTTTGTTTTTACTTTGAAATTAAGTGAACGCCCCTTTCATCACCTTGCTTCTTAACCTTCTTGCCTCAATTTGTGTTTCTCTTAGCATCAAAATATCCTTCAAGCGAATAGGTCCTTTTACATTTCTCCTTATTAATTTTCCTTTTTCAACACCCTGCATGATTCTTGCGCGGATTTGCGTAATCTCCCCCCTAAATCCAGTCCTGCCAACAATCTCTTCAACAACTGCAGGCACTGCTGTCCCAACTACCTTATCCATGCCTTTTTTTGCTTCAACTGAAACTTCCTTTTTCTTTTGTTGCTTATCGCTTCCCATTTTTTAATTTCAAAGCAAGTCTTCCAGGCTTATTCTTCTTTTTTCTTTCTGGTTCTTTTTGGCTTTTCTTCTGCCTCTGGCTTTTCTTCGGTTGCTTCTGCCTTTTCCGCGGGAATTTCAGCAATCTCTGCAGTATCTGCTTTTTGCTTCTCCTCTTTTTGGGATTTGGCAAATTCTGCTATCTTGCCTGCGGTTTCCCCGGCATCAATTACCGCAATGGATGCTGTTGCAACCAGAATTCCTGCAGCCGCCCCTAGCTTCTGCTTTGAATCTGCTACAATGCAGGGGATTCCCTTCTCCCTGCACAATATTGGTAAATGCTGCACTATCTCCTTTGGCTGGACATCCTCTGCATAAACAACAAGTTTTGCTGTTCCTCTCTCCACAGATTTCGTAACTTCGTTTGTGCCTTTCTCTATCTTGCCAGTTTTTCTTGCTTTCTCTATTATTTCGTAAACAGAACTCATTTTTAAACCTCCTTCATCAAATCAGTCATGGGTTTTGTTTTAAATTAAAAGGTTCAGAAAAAATCAATTTAAAAAGCTTTTGGTTGAAAAAAATTTTTTAAATTGATTTTCCATTTTAGAATTAGAGATATCAGAACCTTTTTCCTTCCATCTCTAAATAGGACTTAAGCTGCGCGCAAAGCTCATCAACCTCTTCCATTATCTTGCCTTCATATGACTCTATTCTGCTTTTGATGATATACCTGTCATAAACACCCCTCATAAATTTGTTAAATGGGGATGTTTCCCATCTGCTTTCATAATCCTTTTCAAGCAATCCTGAAATGCTGATCTCAACGCTTCCTTTGTTGAGCTTTATCTTAACGTCCCCTTTTTGCACTTCTACAGAAGACATGCCAAAAGCCCTGAAAGTTATTTTCAATAAAAACCTGAAATAATCTGAAACGCTTTTTCTTGCGTTCCATATAACCTCAAGCTCCTTTCCCTCTGGCTTGATTTTTTCAGTGTAGGATTTTTCTTCTATCACGCCATAGCCATATGTAGAAAGCCACTTGCTAACAAAGTTATACAATGCCTTGAAATCAAAAAGCCCGTCAAATTTAACCTTACTGTCATATATCTTGTCTGTTTCAGCCATGATTAAATCACTCACAGCAGGTATTTAAATATTTTTGTAAGAAAACAAAATCTTGGAGATTTGCAGGAGTAAGCCCTTATCAGTCTACAATCTCTATCTGTATATTAACCTCTTTTGGCACAGGTATGCGCATGATGCTATGCAATACCCGGTCGTCCAAAGGCAAATCAACAATCCTTTTATGAACTCTCATTTCAAACCTGTCAAAAGATGCCTTGCCAGAGCCACAAGGGCTTTTCCTGGTCGTAATCTTCAAGTGTTTTGTAGGCAGGGGCATAGGACCCCGGATAACAACACCTGAACTGCTGGCTATATTTTTTATTGTTGAGCATATCTCATTTAAATATTCTATATTCGGTGATGCGAGTTTTATTCGTGCTTTTCCCATTTTCAAGTAAAATATAAGAAGCATACGTCCAAGAGGCTTTTTAAAATTTGCTATGAAATTAGCAAGCAAATTTTAATCTGAAATAAACAGAAAATTACTCTATGATATCCTTACAACTTTCGCACAGAAGTCTATTATCCATATTATAAAGCAAGCCGTAAGCCCCGCACTCAACGCACTCTCCCTCTTTAACCCATGTCTCCCCAGTTAATGCTGCTTCGCTCCTTTTTCGTTTCTCTGTTTCCTCTTTTATTTCTATTGCCTCTCTCAGACTATCAGAAAGAGAGGGTTGTATTCTTAAAATGTCTTTGAGTGTTATTACTCCAATTACCCTATTTTTGACAGTAACAGGCAGGACCCTAAATTTTGTTTTTGTTATCCTGTCCATTGCCTCGCTTATGTCCTTGCTAGGGGCTATACTCACAACTCTTTTTGTCATTATATCCTCTGCCTTAACCTTGCCCAAATCCTGCCTTTTCACAACGACCCAGACTATGTCCTTTTCTGTAAGAATCCCCTTCAAAACCTGATTTTCCTGGACTACAAGAGAGCCGACATGCTTTTTTATCATCTCCCTTGCACAGTCACTTACAGATAAGATTGGCTTGACAGAAACAAAGTTCCTTGTCATAATATCCCCCACTTTGATTCCTATCTTGGGCTTTGCCCAGACTCTGAATTTCATTTGAACATCACTTTTTATTTTAATGTTAAAAACAAAGGGATATAAAAACTATCTTGCAGAAAAAAGTATATAATTCAAGAGATAAAACCTTTTAAATCAAAGATCAGAAATTTTCCTGACTTGGAAGTTAAGAAAAAATGACAATTTCAGGTTTAACTTTTTCGCAAGATTTATAAATACGTATCTAGGATAAACTTTAACTAAACCTTATTTTAAAATGGAAAGACAGCCAATATTTATACTGCCAGAGAATGTCCAGAGGATGATGGGAAGAGACGCTCAAAGAAACAACATAATGGCTGCAAGATTAGTTGCCGATACCGTCAAGACTACGCTAGGGCCAAAAGGCATGGACAAGATGCTTGTTTCTAGCATTGGAGACATAACAGTAACCAATGATGGCGTTACAATCCTTGAGGAGATGGAAATAGAGCATCCTGCAGCTAAAATGATGGTTGAAATTGCCAAAACTCAGGAAGCAGCTGTTGGGGACGGCACAACTACTGCTGTTGTAATTGCAGGCAAGCTCCTTGAAAATGCTGAATTTCTGCTTGACAAGAAAATACATCCTACGGTAATCGCAAAGGGATACAGGATTGCGGCGGAAAAAGCTCAGGAAATTTTAGAGGAAATAGCAACAAAAATAACACCCAAGGAGGAATTATTATTGAAATATATCGCAATGACTGCAATGACTGGAAAGGGGGCAGAGACTGCAAAAGATAAATTCTCGGATATTGTTGTCAAGGCCGTTAAGATGGTATATGAAAACAACAAAGTGGATATGGCAAACATCAAACTTGAGAAGAGAAAGGGGAAAGGGGTGGAAGATTCCGAACTTATTGAAGGGATAGTCCTTGACAAAGAAAAAGTTCATGGAGACATGCCTTCTTTTGTGAAGAACGCAAAAATTGCCTTAATAGATTCTGCACTTGAGATAAAGAACCTTGAAACAGACACTAAAATAAGTGTTAGCAGCCCTGAGCAGCTGCAGGAATTCCTCAATCAGGAGGAGAAAATCCTGAAGAATATGGTTGAAAAAATCAAAAAGGCAGGGGCAAATGTGGTTTTCTGCCAGAAGGGTATTGATGATATAGCACAATACTATCTGACAAAGGGGGGGATATATGCCTGCAGAAGAATAGCAAAGAGTGATATGGACAAGCTTGCAAAGGCGACTGGCGGAAAGATAATAAGCAATTTGAATGAATTAACAGGCAAGGAGCTTGGAAAGGCTGCTGAAGTAAGCGAAGAGAAAGAAGGGGAAGAAGCATTAACAAATATCAAGGGCTGCCCTAACCCTAAAGCATTGACAATCCTTATCAGGGGCGGAACAGAGCATGTTATTGATGAAATGGAAAGGGCAATAAAAGATGCTCTGGGGGATGTTGCAGCTGCGTTGACAGTTGGAAAGATTGTTGCTGGAGGCGGCGGGATAGAGGCAGAGCTTGCAAAAAGGCTGAGAGATTTTTCACAGGGGTTAAGCGGCAGAGAGCAGCTCGCAGTAGAGCAGTTTGTTGCGGCATTAGAATCAATTCCCGCGACTCTCGCAGAGAATGCTGGTTTGGACCCTATTGATGTTTTGACAGAATTAAAGGCCAGGCATGAAAAAGGCGAGAAGAATGCTGGGCTAAACCTATTCACAAACAAGATAGAGGATGTGATGAAAGTGGGGATTATAGAGCCATTGAAAATCAAGACGCAGGCGATTGATTCTGCATCTGAAGTTGCGATGATGATTCTCAGGATAGATGATGTTATTGCCTCTTCCGGAGGCGGGGCTCCAAGAGGAATGCCTCACGGCGGAATGGGCGGCATGCCAGAAGGCGGGGAATATTAAAAGATTAATATTTTTTCTTTTTTAAAATTCTGAATTAATTCTTTGTATAGTTCTTTAAAATGTGATTAGGCAAGAAGCAATCAACAACATAGAACCAGTCTTTTAGGTAATTCCCTTTGTTGCTAAAATAAGCATATTCCTTCAATTCGGCATGAATATCTTCAATACTCTTTGCCTCTGTTTCTTTGATTGCCCAGGCAAGAACTGCCTTTTTTGCCATTTCTTCATTTTTAATTTCTGATTTAGAATTAGAATTAGAATTCTTTAATTTAAAGTATACACTATTAGCTAGATACAAAATATCGTTTTCCGCATCATTTCTAAAAACTTTATGTATGCATTTGTCAATATCGTCCAGAGTTAATGCCATATTTATAATAACGAGAAGAATTATGAAAAGATTATTGAAACCAAAAATATATAAAAATAGCCATGCGCCAGCCGGGACTCGAACCCGGATAGCATAAATGCAGCTTGCGGGGATTGAACCCGCAGCTCGAGCTTGGGAAGCTCGCATTTTACCATTAAACTAAAGCTGCGTTCTAAAAGGGAGGGATTCTTTAAAATTTGTTATCGCTCCCTTCAATTCTTTCTTAGAGGGAATATCACCATTCTTTATAAAATATTTATATCTTTCTATATTCTTAGGATTCGAACTTCCTATTAATTTAAAGAAGCTATGCAGTTCATTTTGATTTTGTATCCTTACATTAAAAGAGTATCTTTTAAGAAATCCTGATTTATTTGTACTTTTTGATGGAGTAAAATTAATTTTCTTTAATAAGCATATTATATTATGGCTAATAATTTTTGAGTTTGTCTGAAATTCAATTATTGCTCTATTATATCTTTTCTGTTTTCTGTAAATTCCGCCATCAGTATCTAATAAACCTCTTAACGCTCCATAAATAAATTCTTTTTTTTCAGAAATCCATGAAGGTAGATGAGCACCATTCTTTATTTTATTCCCTACAGTCAGGCTATTATTTTTTAAAAATTTAATAAGCTCTGAAGAGTAGCAATCAAGAATTATTGTATTTTTATTGGTATAACTAATAAAAATTTTAGAATCAATGCCAAAAAGTTTCTTTATTTGTTCAGAGATATAATCTAAATGATTTTTTTCGTAAGGAAATTCGCTGGTGATAGTTAACTCTCCTTCTTCTAAATGACCATCACCTAATATAACACCTAATAATTCTGCAAGTTCTTCACTTTTTTCAGGTATTTTTATTTTCTTTTTATTTTTGCCCCCCGCAGATTTTTGTCCCCAGTTTGCAGGAAGAATTTTTTCTACCCATTTTGATTGGATAGTTTCCCATTCTTCAAATGGATAGACCTTAAGAAGAGAATAAGCAATTTTATAAGGAATTGTAGACCTCTCTTTTTGCCATTCTACTCTTAAAGTATACTCGCTAAGATTTATACTATCTGCCAGGGCTTTCCATGTCAGTCCGCTGTTCTTCTTTATTTTTCTCACAAATAATTTTTGGAATCCTTTCTTGAATTTAACCCTATTATCGATTATACACTCCCCCCTCTTTCTCATTTATCCTATAGAGCAAACCACTATATAAATATTTCTTTTTTTCTTAGCCATTGGACCACTAGCGCATATATCCTAAAATATAACAATCCTTATAAATTTAACAATGGACTTTCCTATATGGCAGAAAGAACAGAGATAGAAAAGGAAACAAGAATGCTTATAGCATTGGACATACTTTACAAGCCTTTTTCCAGCTTGGGTGCCAAGGGCAAGAGGAAAGCAGAAAAACATGCAAAGAGCATAGTTTCTTTTTTAAAAGAAGGCGAGGAGAAAGGCGAGAGGATTTTTGCAAGAGTTGAGAAGAGAGACGAGGAAAAGGCGAGAGATCTAAGGGAGGGAATAGATGCCTTCAAAGAAGAATACCCGCAGTACGGAAAACTGCTTGAAAAATGCATAAAGGAAAAAAGAATGAGCCATAATAAGTATATTATCTATGGGTTAAGCGAGGGGTTTAAGTTAGGAGAAGAGGATTATGTTAAGGTAATGATGGGTTTAGGATTTGAAAGAAGGGAAGCCAATTCTGTCTATCCTCACATTTTAGCTATTTCAGACCGCTTGGGCAAGGCAGTAGAGCAAGCTGAAAGAATCATGCTCATACCACAGAAAAAGCAAAAGGAAAAATGAAAGTTCGTGAAGTAATGGGCAAGCCAAATGTTGTTTCCCCTGAAACAACTATCTTGGAAGCGGCAAAAATCATGGCTGAAAAAGATGTGACAACCCTCTTTGTTATTGAGGGGCAGAAAGTCATAGGAATCATAACTGATATGGATATAATAAAAAGATGCGTTATCCAGAATAAGAAAGCAGGGGATGTTAAGGCAAAGGACATTATGACTTCCAAGCTTGTAACAGTTGATGCAGATGATAATGTGGAGTATGCAGTTAATGTCATGCTTGAGAACAAAATCAGGAGATTGCCTGTTGTTTCAAAAGGCCGGTTTGTCGGCATCATTACAACAGATTATATCTCAGCGCATGCCGATGAACTTGGTGTTGATTCATTATTTTGAAAATGGCAGAAGGGATAGTTCTATTTAAGGAATGGCAGAAACTGGACTTGAGAGTTGCAAGAATAACTGATGTAAAAGAGCATCCTAATGCTAACAAGCTTTATCTTCTTGATGTTGATTTGGGAAATGAGAAAAGGCAGCTGGTTGCGGGATTGAAAAATAATTATTCCACAAATGAACTGAAAGGCAAACTTTGTGTTGTTTTTACGAATCTTGAGCCAGCAACAATCCGCGGCATAAAAAGCGAGGGAATGATTCTTGCTGCTGTGAATGATGACAAGAGTAAGGTTTTGATTTTGCAGCCTGAGAAAGAGATGGGGGTAGGGAGCAAAGTGCAATGAAAAGCCTGATAGAAAAATTTTTTGAATTTCAAAAAGAAAAAAGAAGAAACAAACTATTTAGGATTATTGGTCCACGGTGCATTGATTCTTGCAGAACATACGACGAACTTATGAGAATTGTTAAAAGAAAAGCATCGTTTATGTATTTGTGGAAAGGACAAAATAGAAAGGATTCTAGTCAGTTCTCAGAGGATTTATTAAATCTTGGAATTGTAAAGGAGTATTTTAAAGACGAGGGAAGCAATTCCAGATTTTCCATACAATATTACAATCTAAAAGATATTCACTATAGACTTACTGAAAAAGGTAGAGAGAAACTTGTGAAAAAATAAATTTTCTTTATTGCAACAATTCAGGCTCGACATCCTCTTCTTCTGATTTGTAGTCTATAACAGAGAAGACATCATATTTCTTCAGCTTTTCTCTGCCTCCAAGATATGATAGGTCTATGATGAATGCAACACCAACAACATTCCCTCCTAACCTTTCAACTAATTTGCACGCTGCCTCTGCTGTCCCACCAGTAGCTAGGAGATCGTCTGCAATCAAAACATTTTGTCCTTTTTTAATTCCATCTTCATGCATTTCAAAGGCATCGATGCTATATTCTGTTTGGAATTCCTGCTTTATTGTTTTGTAGGGAAGTTTTCCAGGCTTTCTTAAAGGGACAAAGCTGCAGTACATCTCATGAGCAAGAATGGAGCCGAAAATAAATCCCCTCGACTCTGCTGCTACGACAGCATCAATCCTTTTGTCCTTAAAATGTTCTTCTATTGTTAATAAAACATAACGCCTTGTGAAAGGGTCTTGCAGCAATGGTGTTATATCCCGAAACATAATTCCCTTTTTTGGAAAGTGAGGAATAGTCCTTATTCTCTTTTTTATGTCTTGGATGTTCATGTTTATATTCAAATAGGATGTATTTAAAAAATTTTCCTGAATGTCTCGCATTTGGATTTGTGATTGCTATACTAAATTTTAGCAAATCAAAATGCTGTTCGGAGTTGCGCTCTGATTATTGATATCCTAATGTTAGCAGAGCGAAACTCCTCGATGAGCCCGCTCGGGTTCGAACCGAGGATCTCCACCGCTCTCAATCTTTTTCTCTCCAAGGTCTCTTCCTAAGAGAGCTTTTGTGAGGGTAGCGTCTTAACCACTGGACTACGGGCTCATTCTCCCTTACAAAAGAACAAATTTTACTTTAAATTATTTTTTATTGCTTAAAACAAGCTTCCTGAAGAGCATTATCTCTTTTTCTGCTTCCTCCCTGCTTCCAGAGGCATGAATTATATTGTGTGTTTCCCTGTCAAGTTTTGCATTTTCACGCATGTCTTCATTGCTGAAATCTCCCCTTAAAGTTACTTTGTCTGCCTCAGCGGGGTTTGTCTTGCCGCATATTTTCCTTGTCTTTTCAACAGCATTCTTGCCTTCAAGAACCGCAGCAACAACATAATCAGAAAGCATCCATCCCTTGACATTTTCAAGCAGCTTTGCGTTTACAACACTTTCAATATGCCTGTATAATTCATCAACAAAGTGCTTGTTTAGTTTTAATTTCCATTTCTCGGCAACATTTAAGCCAGCATCCTGAAATCTTTTCAGGCAAATATCAACAATGCCCTTTTGAACAGCATCCGGCTTGAGAATTATGAATGTTTGTTCATTCATTTTTACTTTTTTATTAATTTGCTAAGCAAATCATCAATTTTTTTGTAAAGTTCTTTAACGCTTCCAGAATTCTCAATTTTATACTCCACATATTTTAAAGTACTCTTGAAATGGAGCATTTCCCACTCTCTTTTCTCTTGTTTAAGAAAATGCTCAAATGTCTGCGCATCCCCTTCTCTTTTTCTTGCTTTTAATCTTTCATATCTTACTTTTTTTGGTGCATCAATCAAAACAAGAACTGCCCCTGCTTTTTTTGCCTCGCCCGCATCTACTGGCGTCCTTATTCCATCTATCAGCAACCGATTACCTGCAGAGTTACTCAGTCTTTCAATGGTTTCCCTTATGAAATATTCCTGCCCATATTTATCGCGATATTTCTCTTGTATTGCCTGCAAATTTTCCCTTGTCAGTTCCATGCCTTCCTGCCTTGTCACTTCCCTGACTAAATCACCCATCCCAACACGATAAAAACCATGTTTTTTTATGAGATAATCAGAAACAGTTGTTTTGCCTGCCCCTATAGTGCCAAGCAAGCCAATCATATATTTTGTATTCTCCATGATAACTATTCCACCCCAAGAATTCTCAAGAATCTGCGGAATTTTCCTTTTTTCTCTTGTATTTCAAGCTGTTCAACATATTTCTTGCCGAGCAATTTCGCAGCCAACCTTTTATAGCCCTTAGCAGCCTTGCTTTCAGGGTGAGTATGCACAACAGCATCTTTCAATCTTAATGCTTCTTTCACGGAATCGTCTTCAGGAATTATTTCAAGTATGGGGGTTTCAAGCATTGCCTCAATGTTCTCAAGATTCTCTTCATGCAGGGAATCCATAAATCTAGTCAGCACAATCCCCCTGACATTCTTATCAAGCTTTTCGGCAAGGCGTATTGTCTTTAATGCATCAGTCAGTGCAGGCAGTTCTGCCTGAGTAACTATTAGGATGTCGTCTGCTGCTTCAATAGCCATTACTGCTTCTCTGCCCAAGCCCGCAGCAGAATCAAATATCACAATATCCCCGAACCTTTTTAATCTCTTTGCGATTTCATGGATTTTGTCAAGATTCATGTTTCTTGGCAAGGATAGGGAGGCAGGCATAACTTTAATTCCTGAATGATGCTCATAAAGCGCCTCGTGAACTTTTGCCCTGCCACTTAGGACATGGCTTAAACTGACAGGCGTTATAGGGGCGCCAAAATGCAATCCTATATTTGGAGTAGTAATATTGGCATCAACAAGGACTACTTCCTTGCCTAAGAGGTTTAGTGCTGCAGCAAGATTAATTGCAGTAGTTGTTTTGCCCACCCCCCCTTTGCCAGAAGTTATTACAATAATCCTCGCCATTTTTAATCCACTTTTTATCTTACTGAACTTTTACTTAATAAAATGCTTCACAAAACTTAAAAATCTTTCCAAAAGTTCCTGCCACTCTTTAAGTTTGTCCATATTTATGCTTATTATCCTGCCCTTATTTGTAACATTAAGCGCAACACCCTTTCTGAATTCTGCCTCCTTAGTGTACTCTAACTTGGGGATTATCTTAAAAAAAAGGTAAAGTTGCAGTGTTTTAATAACCATATTCTCTTTCTTTAGAACTTCAAGAAGAACATTAACCTTGGCGCGAGGTGCAATAGGAATCTTCGTTACCATCTTTTTCTTCTTTGCCTTTTCGAGCATGGCATCAATGCATCCTTCAATCATCCCCTGCCATCTCGAAATAAGATTAAGGATAACATCACATGTTTTTGTGTACTTAAGGCTGACGTAGAACAGATGCTCTGCTACACGCCTTTCTTTCTCGATACGCTGCCACATAAATTTAACTTTAATCCTCTTTTTAAACAAAGTAAAGAATGCCCGCCTATTATTTATACCTATCGATATACTGGCGAGGATACATAAAACTTACCACCTTGCTTGTATCCTGACACTTACCTTCTGCAGCAAGCCCTTGCTTACCAACAGGTAATCTTTCAGCCTGTCAAGGGTTAATGTATCAGTTTTTAGGTTGTCAGACATGATGACAAGCTTGTCTCTCCTTACAAATTCCATAGGGCTTGCCTTATGCTCTTTCATGAGTCTGAATATTTCAACTATCTTCTCCAGTTCAGCAGAGGAAATCCCAAATCTGGGGGAGCACTTTTCCCTGAAAACCCTGAAATTCTCACTTGCATTTTCTGTCAAAATTATCCTTTTGTATGAAGAATCATATTGCAATATAATATTCACAAGGGTAAGGACTGCAGAATAAATCTCGCTTAAAATCTTAATTAGGAGCCTATTCTCCTTGATAAGAGGGAAGGTTATGTAAACCATATGGTCTGCTGTTTGCAGTGCTTTAGAAGCCGACTGCAGAGATACAAGAATCTTGTCAGGCATTTTCCCTTAGCTGTTTATAAGAACAAAAAAGAATATAAAAACCTTTTCTATAATGTCAGAAAAATAAACTGCATCCTTTAGGGTACAGACAGTTGTGAACAACTGTCAGATTTTCCTGAGCATCCTAAAAACAAAAACCCTTTGTTTTTTTGATCTTTGCAGTTACATCACTACTCTCAATACTATCTCTAATGCAACAGCTAGAACTATGAGTAGCACAACATGTGCTGGCTTTATCTGAATCTTGCTCTTGTAGTCGTCATAGTAATTCACCAGTCCACCTGTGCTGGAAGGCATCCTTAAGCGGTCTTGTGCCATTTAAAGTTGATATAACAACAGTATAAAAATCTTTTGCTAAAAACCTTTAAAAAACTATCATAACTATAACCCCCATGCAAGACATGAAAGAAATGCAGGATTATGTCATATTTGAGGCAGAGAAGAAATGGCAGGAATACTGGGAGAAGCAGGGAATTTACAAATTCAATAATAAGAAAAAAGACAAGCTTTTCTCAGTTGATAATCCCCCCCCTACTGTTTCAGGCAAAATGCACATCGGGCATGCATTCTCTTACTCACAGCAGGATTTTATTGCGAGGTTCAGAAGGATGAAGCAGGAAAATGTTTTCTATCCATTTGGCACAGATGATAATGGCTTGCCAACTGAAAGGATGGTTGAAAAGCTTAATAATGTCAAAAGCGCCAGCATGGACATGGCAGAGTTTATTGAGCTCTGCTTGAAAACACTTAAGAAAATCACTCCAGAGTTTATCCAGGATTGGAAAAAATTGGGGGTGTCTGCAGATTATAGCCTGGGTTACTCTACAATAGACAAAAAATGCCAGCAGCTTTCCCAGAAATCCTTTATTGAACTTTTCAGGAAAAATCTTGTTTATAAGAGAGAATTCCCGACAATATGGTGCCCAGAGTGCAGGACTGCAATTGCACAAGCTGAACTTGAAGACAAGCAACGGGATAGTCTATTTTCAACAATAAAATTTAAGGTAGAAGGTAGGGATTTGCTGATTTCAACAACAAGGCCTGAACTCCTGCCGGCATGTGTTGCAGTCTTTGTGAATCCTGCTGACAAAAGGTATAAGAATCTCGCAGGGAAAAAGGCAAAAGTTCCTTTAGTTGATTTTGAAGTTCCTGTAATAGCGGACAAATCAGCAGATATGGCAAAAGGAACAGGAGTTCTGATGGTTTGTTCATATGGGGATCGGTTTGATGTTGAGGCAATCCAAAGGCACAAGTTAGAGCCAAGATTAATCCTGAACAGGGATGGCACTTTAAGTTATAATCAGTATGCCGGCTTAAGGATTAAGGAAGCCAGAAAAAAAATCCTAGAGGAATTAAAACAGAAAAATCTTATCACAGAGGAGCAGCATATCATCCATGCAGTTAATGTGCATGACAAGTGTGGGACAGAAATTGAGTTTTTGACAACAGAGCAGTGGTTTATCAAGATACTTGATAAAAAAGAGGAACTGATAGAGCAGGGCAGAAAAATAAAATGGCATCCGGGATTCATGCTCAAAAGATATGAGGGCTGGATAAACGGCTTGGAGTGGGACTGGAGCATTTCTAGAGACAGGCATTTTGGAGTTCCAATCCCTGTATGGGAATGCAAAAAATGCAAAACAATTATCTTGCCTGATGAAAAAGAGCTTCCAATTAATCCATTACAGACTCAGAAAAAATGTGATAAATGCAATTCAGTTGCAGAGCCAGAAAAGAAAGTTCTTGACACATGGGCAACATCATCCTTGACACCACAGATTGCATCCTCTCTTGTAAGAGACATTATAAAACTGCCTTTCTCTTTGAGACCCCAAGCCCATGATATAATAAGGACATGGGCATTCTATACAATCACAAAATCCTATCTGCATGAAAAACAGATTCCATGGAAGGATATCATGATTTCAGGCTTTGTCACATTGAAAGGCGAAAAGATGAGCAAGAGCAAAGGAAATGTAATCCAGCCCCAGGAAGTAATAGAAAAATATGGCGCAGATTCCCTGAGGTTTTGGGCTGCTGGCAGCAAGCTGGGGGAGGATTTGGATTATCAGGAAAAGGATATTATTACAGGCAGGAAGCTTATAACAAAACTTTGGAATGCCTCTAAATTTACCCTTATGAACTTGCAGGATTATAAGGCAGAAAAGCCGGCAAAACTTGAAGTAATGGACAAATGGATCCTATGCAAATTGACTCGGCTTGTCAGGAACTGCACAACCTTTTTCGAGGGCTATGAATATTCCAAGGCAAGGGCTGAAACAGAAAATTTCTTCTGGCATGATTTTTGTGACAATTATCTGGAAATTTCCAAGAGGAGGATATATCAGGGAACTAAGCAAGAGAAGCTTTCAGCGCAATATGCTATTTACACATCACTCCTTTCCGTGATAAAGCTGTTTGCTCCAATAATGCCACATATAACTGAGGAGATCTATCACTTAAGATTCGCAGAAGATGAGAGATGCAAGAGCATTCATATAAGCAGATGGCCCGAATTGAGCATGGATGATAAATCTGCTTTGGAAATAGGAGATCTTTTTATTGAGACTCTTGCAGCAGTCAGGCAGTTTAAGGCATCAAACAAGAAATCATTGAAGGCATTAATTTCCTTGACTTTGGAACAAGAAAAAGTCAGCAAGCTTAAGGACTCCTTGGGAGATTTTAAGGCAGTTGTAAATGCGAAAGAAATAAAAGAAGGCAAGTTTTCTATTTCATTACTGGAATAGCATTGAAAGTTGCATGCTTAATCTATCAAAATGTCAGATGAAAAAGTAAAACTGAAAAAATTATTGAATGAACTTAGAGGATACAGGGGCAGGCATACAGAGCTGATAACTGTTTACGTTCCTGCTGATTACAATCTGGCTGCTGTGGCAAAGCAGCTCGAGCAGGAGAGGAGTACAGCTGAGAACATTAAAAGCAAGACAACAAAGAAGAATGTCCTTGATGCTCTGGAAAGGCTGGTAAGGCACTTGAAGCTCTATAAGCAAACACCGAAAAATGGCATAGCCCTGTTCTGCGGCAATGTGGCAGAAGTAGAAGGGCAGACAGATATTAAAATCTGGACAATAGAGCCTCCAGAGCCATTAAGAACAAAGCTTTACCGCTGTGACCAGGAATTTGTCCTGAATCCTCTCGAGGAAATGGTTCAGATCAAAGAAATCTATGGTCTATTTGCAATAGAAAGGCAAGAGGCAACAATTGGCTTGCTGGAAGGAAAAACAATAAGGGTGCTGCAAAAATTGACATCAGGCATTCCTGGCAAGACAGAGAAAGGTGGGCAGAGCGCAGCAAGATTCTCCAGGATAAGGGAAGGTATGGCAAAGGAGTATTACAGAAGAGCTGCTGAAGCTGTTAAGCAGCAGTTTTTCAATATGCTAAATCTCCGCGGCATTATAGTTGGAGGGCCTGGACCGACTAAAGAGGATTTTTTAAAACAGGGGGAACTGACAACAGCATTAAAAGAGAAAATTATTGCTGTTAAGGACATCGGCTATAGTGACGAGTATGGTTTAAAGCTCCTTGTGGAGGCATCACAGGATGTTTTGGCACAGCAGGAAATCACACTTGAGAAAAAAATCCTTGAGAGATTTTTTACTATGCTCGCAACAAAGCCGCATTTTGTTGCCTATGGCAAGGCACAAGTCCAGAAAGCGCTTGATGCGGGGGCAGTGGCAGAATTAATACTTTCATCTTGGCTTGATGAGAAAGAATCTGCCGACTTTGAGTTTGCGGCATTAAATATAAACTCGTCAGTCAAATTTGTCTCGGAAGATACGGATGAAGGCATTCAATTCAGGAATCTTGGGGGCATAGGCGCTATTTTAAGATTTGCAATATAGATTAAATTTGCAAAAGAGGGAAAAATGCAAGAGCAGGATGAGAATACAGAACTGTTAAAAAAAGTTGAAGCTGCATTGTTTATCTCTGCGAGATTTATGCCTGTTGATGAGCTGGTTATGCTTACAAGTATCAACCCCATAATGCTCTCTGACTTGCTGAAAGAGCTTAAAACAGGTTATGAAAATAAAAATTCAGCCCTTGTAATAGTCAATAAAGACAATCTGTGGAAAATGGATGTCCTGCCGGAATACCAAAATATAATAACGAGGCTTGCTTCAGGAAAGCCAGAATTCAGCAGGGCAGAGCAGGAAACTCTAGCTATTATTGCATACAAACAGCCTATAAAGCAGTCGGTTGTTATAAAAATAAGAGGCAATAAGGCTTACAACGAAATCAAGAAATTTCTGGAAATGGGGCTTTTGAAGGCAAGAAAATCTGGGCATACTTTCGAGCTTGAACTTTCCCAGGATTTTTATGATTATTTCCAGCTTGAAAAGAAAGAGGGTAGGAAAGAAACGAAATGAGCTATAGGATAATTTAGGGGTAATAAAATGTTTTTGCTCTCCTTTGCAGTGTATGTAACCGCATATTTTGGGCTGCTTACAGCAGGGTTCTTCCTCCTGACTTATTTTGAGAAAAGAGATAAGATAATAGACCCTATGGCAAAGAGATTCCCATTTGTTTCCTTCATTGTTCCGGTGTTTAATGAGCAGGAAGCTATAAGGGGTACAGTAAACTCCCTCATTAATGTAGAATACCCAAAAGGCAAATTTGAGATTATAGCAGTTGATGATGGCAGCACAGATAATACACACAATGTTCTCAAGAAGCTTAAATCAAAGATAGTAAGGGTCTTCACAAAGGAAAACGGAGGATGCCCCGCTGCGCTTAATTTTGGGATAAAAAAGGCACGAGGGGAGCTTATAGCGAGATTTGACGCAGACACAATACTATCAAGAGATTCTTTAAAAAAGATGATAGGCTATTTTGATAATCCAAAGGTAATGGCTGTTACCTCCTCATTGAATGTTAATAACAACAAGGGATTCCTGCAGGGGATACAATGGGCAGAATACCTTTTCGGTATTGTCCTAAGGAAGATATTTGACCTTAACGATTCAATCCATGTAATACCCGGCCCGCTCTCAATCTATAGAGCAGAATTCTTCAGGAAATATGGCGGTTTTGATGAGAAGAATATAACTGAAGACACTGAAATGGCTATGCGGATACAGAACTGCTGCTATAAGATAAAAAACAGCATCAGCGCAAGTGTATATACAAATGTCCCTGTAACCTTTGGCTCATTGCTGAAGCAGAGGATAAGATGGTACACTGGATTTTTGCATAACTCCCTGAATTATAGGCATCTGTATGACATGAAAAGGAAAACAAACCTTTCCACATTTATCCTTCCCCTCGCAGTAACATCAGTGTTCCTTGCGTTCTTTTCCTTCTTTGTCATGATGTATTACCACATCGGGGCATTGAAAGACCAGATTATAAGAATAAGTGTTGCCGGTTTCAGCATCCATGAATGGCTGAGCAATATTAACTACAAAACAATTACAGAGTTGCTTGTGAATTACGCAACAAGTGGGTATATCTTCTTCGTGATACTGGGGATTCTGCTGATACTTCTCTTCTTTTCCATTTCAAAACATTACAGCGGGGAGAAGAGGGGCATATCCATTGCAGTAGTTCTTTATTTTCTCTTCTATCTATTCTTTTTCCTTTTGTGGTGGAGTATTGCATTGTTCTATTTTATAACCGGAAAAGAGCAGACGTGGGGCAGAAGAAAATATAAGAGAGCTGAGATGGTTGCCTGAATAAAAATAAAAAATACTTAAAAAGGTTAAATGATTAATCAGAAGATGGTGGCGATGTCTAAAAGCAAGCATGGATTCCCAAAGGAAACAGAGAGCAATGTTGAATTTAATAAATATGTAGCGAGCTTTGCAGTGGCAACGCTCCTTTTTATCATAGGGATAGTCATAGGCAATTACCTTGCAGAGGAAAAGATATCAAAAATAACCCAGATGGAAAGCAATCTTGAATTTGACATAACCTCCATGGAAATCCAGAATCTCTTGTTCTCAGAAAATCCGTGTTACACTGCAATAACTGGGCTGGAGGAAAAGCTTAGGGACACTGAAAGGAAGATATCATTTATGGAGGTGCAATTGGGAAAGGACAATGAAGGCGTTATAAAACTGAAGAAGTATTACTCTCTTTTGGAGATAAAACACTATCTTTCTATGGAAAAAAGGAGGAAAGAGTGCAACATGAGCTACAGCATGATTTTATTCTTTTACTCAAATAGCAGGGACAAAATTGCTGAAAGCGAGAGGCAGGGGTATGTTTTGGATAGCATAAGGCAAAGATATGAGGTTGAAAATGTTAAGATTTATGCGCTTGATAAGGATTTGGACCTGTATATAATCGAAGGGCTAGCAAGATTTTACAATGTTTCAGATTCCCCGACAATTGTAATGAATGACCAGCTGCTTGAAGGATTTCACAGCAAAGAAGAAATAGAGAGTATTATAATAAGCACTAATGAATAGAAAAAAATAAATATCTCTATTTCTGTGTATTCATATGGTAGAGATATGCTCTTTATGCGGCAGGAACAGCAAGGAAGCAAATCTCCTGACTGCAATCTTGGACAGGGAAAGGGAATTTGTGAAGATATGTGAGACATGCGCCGTTGTTGAAATGGCAGTCATAATCCCGAAGCCCAGCAAGACACAGCTGAAGGAAGCTGAAGTGCCTTACACAGTTTATGAGCGGCTTGCAAGAATGTCTGGGGTAAAACCAAAAGAAAATGTGCTTATGCAGGAAAGGGCAAAGCAGGAAAAGGCACAGCAAGCAGCAAGAAATTTTAGAGTCAAGCAAGAAACAGAATTCAGAAATCAGGCAGGACAATCAACAGAAAAGCAATCAATAAAAGTTCTGGAGGAAAAGGGCAGGAAAGAGGCTGTTATAGATTTCTCATCTAAAGAGCTAAAGATAGGCGATCTGCAGAAGCTAAAAAAGGAAATGCTTGAAAAATAATCGGAAGCTTTATAAATATAATGGGACACCCCTTATCAACCCCGATTTTTTAAAATGGAAATTAATGTTCTTAAGGATGAGAAGCAGCATATAGAAATAGAAATAGGCAATCTTACAGTCGTAGAATTGCTAAGAAACCAGTTATGGAAAAATTCCGCTGTGGATATCGTAGCATGGAAAAGAGAGCATCCAAGCAAGAATCCAGTGCTTGTTGTGAAAGTCAAGTCAGGGACTGCAAAAAAGGCGTTGCAGGACTGCATTGAAAAAACGCTTAAAATAAACGAGAATATCCTTGAAAAATTCAAGGCAGCAAAATAAACTTTAGGAAATTTTATTAATCCCTTTTTTCTTTTGTCTTGATGTTAAGCCGGAAGCAGGGTGATGTGCTTGTAAAATTTGCAAGAAATTCAATAAAGCAAATTTTTGAAGGCAAAGGTAGAGATGGGCTGAAAAATCTAGGAGAATTCAGCAAAAAGCATGGAGTTTTTGTCACATTGCTTTCATTTCCAAGCCATGAATTGAGAGGATGTATAGGATTTCCTTACCCAAACCTTTCATTGGACAGGGCAGTCAAGGAGGCTGCAATAGCCGCAGCATTCTCTGATTGTAGGTTTCAGCCCCTACAGAAGAATGAACTGAAAGACATAATCATTGAAATTTCTATGCTTACAATCCCTGAAGAAATTAAATGCAAAAAAAATGAACTGCAAAGCAAAATAAAAATAGGGCAAGATGGCTTAATTATTTCATATAAGGGACAGAGCGGCTTGCTTCTGCCCCAAGTTCCTGTTGAATGGGGATGGGACAGCCATGAATTTTTAGAACAAATCTGCATGAAGGCGGGATTGGACAAAAAATCATGGAAGCAGAAAGACTGCAAAATTTATAATTTTCAGGCGCAGATTTTTTCTGAAGAGAAGCCAGAAGGCAAGATAATTTAGAAAAAAGAAGCTTAGAAAGCAAAATAAAAGCAAAAATTATTAAATTCACGCATTTTTAAAAAATAAGATACAATTGAGAGAGAAAAATGGAAAGGGGGAAAATTTCAGCAGGCAGCTATGACTTAAACAAATGGCTTCTGGGGGGTTATGAAAAGGATATAATCACAACAATCTATGGGTCTGCAGGCTCAGGAAAAACAAATTTCTGTTTGCTTGCTGCAGTAAGCCAAGCAAAAAAAGGCAATAAGGTGATATTCATAGATACAGAAGGGGGATTTTCTACTGAAAGGCTTAAGCAGATTGCACAGGACAAGACAGATGAAATCATGACACGAATCCTACTGCTGAAACCAACTAGTTTCAGCGAGCAACAAAAGTCATTTAATATCCTTTTAAACGAATTGAAAGGCAAAAAGGAAATTGGAGTTATAATTGTAGACGGCATAACAATGCTGTACAGGCTTGAACTTGCAGAGGCTGCTAGAAGCAGCAATAAAAGGCAGATACAGGATATAAACAGCAAGCTTGCAAACCAGATGAGGATTCTTGCGGAGATAGCAAGAAAGGAGCACATTCCGATTATAGTGACTAATCAAGTTTATTCGGAGTTCTTAAGCGAGGAGGAATTTAGAGAAGGCAGAGAGAAAAAGATAGCAATGGTTGGGGGGGATATCCTGAAATACTGGAGCAAGTGCATAATTGAACTGCAGAACTCAGAAGGCAGGAAAAAAGCAATTCTAATCAAGCACCGTTCATTGCCGCAGAAAGAATTAAGCTTTATAATAACAAATACAGGCATTCTCAGGACATGGAGGATTTTCTGACTGTGATATGGACATTGACCGGCTTTACAAAGCAGGGGTTTCTGAACTATGGAGAGATCTGGAAAAGATTGATAATCTCATAGCTAAAAACATAGAAAATAATTATTCGGAAAGTTTTGTGAGGTATATGCGGGACTCCCTCATTGTATTTGAATTTATTAAGTCAAAAAAGATTCCAGAGAAGAGGGAATTTCTAAGAAAATTAGAAGACATAAGGGATTATTATAACCATAATGGAAACAGCGAAATGGGGTCAGAATACTCCATTAAGGTAAATTTCTTTAAGAGGGAATTTGCGCCTTAGGACTTTATCCTGTTCTATAATCTTGTCCTGAAAACCCTTATATCCGGGCTTAACAGAAATATATGGTCCTCTTTGCTTCTTACTCCCCTGTATACTCTCTGCAGAAATTCCCTTTGCGCTTTGTCAGTATAAAATTCACTGTAATATAACGGTTTTGTCTGCCTGAGTATTGTCCAGAAGATTGAGCTTATGTTAGGATAGGGATATTTTGACAGGATTATGCTGTTGCACATCTCCCCAGGGAAATCTATTCCTCGATTGCACTTTGTTGTGAAAAGGATATCCCTTTTCCCTTCTTTGAATTCAATTATCATTTTTTCAGCTCTTCCCTTGATTTGCATCTCCTTCATTTCTTCCTGAGTCATGATGCTCAGATTATACCTTTCAGCCTCCTCTTTTGTAGGCAAATCAGTAAAAGAGACAATATGGATTAAGACTGGCTTTTTTGCATAGTTTATACATGCCTCAAATGATTGAAGGTATTTCTCTCTTGTTACTATACCGCTCTGAAAATTCTTGAAGCTGCAGTAAGCCTCATAACCGGTTCTCAAGGGAGTTATCGTTCCAGGCGTTTCTGTCTCCGCCTCAATAACCTTGTAGTTTTCAATCCCAAATATGTCTTTAAGAACTTTTTCAGAATGAAGCGTGCCTGACATCATCACTATTGCCTTGTTTTTGTCAAGCATTTCCTTAAACCTCTTTTTAAGGTTTATTGTAACTATCTTTGCTGTTGTCTCGTTGTCATTTGACTCAAAAGACACATAGGACTCATCAAGAAAATCCTCAAAGGTTCTTGCAACTTCGTCGCAATGATAGCAGTAATTCTCCTCATCGCACTCAACTTCAGCCATTATGTCAGTATCTAAAAAATGCCTGAGCAGCCCTAATACTTTTGTTTCTTTTAAGGGTGTTATTTCTTTTGTCCTGCAACCAGCCAGTTTTTCATCATCAATTATGCCCATTATGATTTCTGCAAGCTCTTCTATCAGCTTATAGGTTTTCTCATTTTCAGAGAATAAGCTACCTATTGCGACATTCAGCCGGTTTAGGTTTATCTTTTTTTCGTTTGAAAAACTGTCTAAAAATTCATCACATTCGTCGATTATTTCAACTTCTGTTTCCGGCTTCCTGTTCATTGCAGTCTCAATTTTGTATTTCTGGCTGTTGAATATGATTGCGTCAGCATCAATATATGAATTAAACTGCCCATAATAGCTGCAACCCTGTTTTCTCTGGTATATCTTGTATTCCTTTCCTGCCAATCCCTTATACTTTCTGTATTTTGCCTCGAGATTAACCTCTATTTCAGATGGGATTATCGGGCTCCAGTAGGGGCATACAGGCGCTATTGACATTCTTCTTACTTTTCTCACACTATTGAAATAACTGGGGTTTATCTTAGGGTTTCTGTCAAGATAGGATTTTATTGTTCCAAAATTCTTTTCTTTTATGTCAATCCTGCATGGCAAGAGGGGGTTGTCGCATGACAACCCATATTTTTCTTTTGTTTTTGTTGAGACATGATTCTTTTCTATAAGCCTATTAAGCATAAATTCAAAATCACTTATTTTTGCATTCCCTTCTTTTTTTGCAGAACGATAAAATTCAGGCTTGTCTTCACTTATAAACAGGCATTGATGGTTTGCTCTTCCTGTTAAAACCTTTATCCTTAATTTCTCCCCATTTTTCTTTAAGAGGTATTTCCTGTTGGTGTAATCATCTTCATACTGTTTTTGCAGGGATTTTACAGGAACTACAATTGATGCTCTCCCAAGCTCATTTGCGATATTAAGCGCGATTGCTGATTTTCCTGTTCCGCACACCCCCCTTATCAGGATAATCTTACTCCCCCTTTTTATTGATTCAACAACCTCTTTCACAATATCTTCTTGGTTTTTCCCATTTGAAAAAACAAGAGGTTCAAAGTTCTTTTCCCCTTCACGTAAACTCCACATACCCCTATCTTGACAGAAACCATTTATAATAATTTAGCTTTTAGGTAGAAATCTGAGCATGCGGCTTTTTTGCAGGGCATTCAGGATTAAAACAGAACTTCCATGGCCTTCTACCCTTGCTTATTGCCATCAGTATAGGGAAGCCGCAACTGCATGTCTCTTCGCTTTTCTTTATAAAGCCATATGGCGGCAGGCTTAAGGTTTTCCTGCATTCAGGATATGCATTGCAGGCGAGAAACTGCCTTCCAACTTTGCTCTTTCTGACAACAAGCCATCCATCCTTGCAGTCAGGACATTTCACTATTTTGGCTTGTTCGGCATTTTCTTTCTGCAAGTCTTCATACCCTTTTGTAAGCTCCTTTCCAATTGGCTCAAGTTTCTTTTTCATGCTTTCGGATATTTTGATTATTATTTTTTTGGCTTCTTCAACAATTTTTTTCTGCAGTTCATATTTATCCTTATTTTTTTCGATTTTCTCACACTCTGCCTCAAAATGCCTTGTCAATTTCTCATCAATTATAACAGGAGCCTCTTTTTCAAGTGTTGAAATTAAAATCATGCCGAAAGAAGTTGCCTCTATTGGCTCATTCTTAATATAGCCCCTGTTGTAGAGTGTGTCAATTATTGATGCTCTCGTGGCTTTTGTGCCTAAATTTTTTTTTGCCAGTTCGGAAACCAGTCCTGCCTGGCTGTACCTGTGCGGCGGCTGTGTCTGCTTTTCCTCTATTCTTATTTCTTTTATGACAACATTTCCATTTATATCTAGCAGTTCTTTTTCCTGCAGCCTTGCCTTGTAAACCTGCATCCACCCCTTCTCAAGAATGCTCAAGCCAGAGGCAGTAAATTTTAGGTTGTCAATTTCAATGATTATTTTTTTATTTTCAATTACAGCCTCTGAACAGAAACATGCAATAAATCTCCTGGCAATCAAATCATAGAGTTTTTTCTGCTCTTCATTCATCTTTTCATATTCGCCCGTAGGAAATATTGCAGGATGGGCGTCCTCTTTCTTGCCTTCAACAGGATTTTCTCTTGTTGTATGCTTTACGAGTTCTGTATGTTTTGCAAGTTTTTCCAGAATTTTTTTATAGCCGATTGTTCTTGGCAGTTTTTGTGAAGAGGTCCTTGGATAGGAAATTAAGCCAGCAAGGTAAAGCTGCTGCGCAATCTGCAGAACCCTTGATGGAGAAAAGCCATGCAGTCTTGATGCCTCAACCTGCAAGGCTGTCAAATCAAAAGGGAATCCTGGCATAATCTTCTGCTCAGATTTTTCTGTTCTTGCTATTGCATTTTTGCCTTTTAACTTATGGAATTTTGCAAGCTCAACCTGCTTTGTTATATCTCTTTCATACTTGACTTCTGTTTTATGGTCGTTGCTTACGACAAGATAAACCTGCCAGTAAGGAGTAGCTTTAAATTCCTGAATCTGCCTTTCCTTTGCAACAATAAATGCAAGAGCCGGGCCTTGCACTCTGCCTATAGACATTATCCTGAACCTTCCAGCCTTGCTTAATGCATTCATTAATGCCCTGCTGAAGTTTATGCCATAGAACCAGTCAAGCATATGCCTTGTTTCCCCGCTTAAAGCTAGACCCCATTCAATAGTTGGAGACATATTTTTATACGCATCAACAATATCATGGTCTGTCAGGGTTGAGAATTTCATTCTCATTGCATCCTGCTGCCTGAAGATATTCCTTAAAACATTATAGCCAATCAACTCGCCTTCAATATCATAATCAGTTGCAATTACAAAGCTGTTTGCATTTCTGGCAAGCTGCACAACAGCATTATAATACTTTTTAGTGAAACCGCTTTTCTTTCCGAGATTGTAAGTTGCCTGCCATTCAACATTAAATATTGGCCATCCTTTCTCTGTAGAAGTCAGGCCAAATAGATGCCCAACAGCACAAGCAACAACAATATTTTTTCCTTCATAACTTAGTTCATAATAGGGCACTCCATTAATGCTTCTTTTTTCTGCATTTCCAAGGGCATAAGCTATCTTCATTGCTGCCTGCGGCTTTTCAGTTAGAATTAGTTCATAACTTTTATTTTCAAGTTTTGGTTCTTCATCTGTTGCATTGTCTGTTACCCCCTCTACAGATTGCCCTGTTTTCTTTTCTGTATTTTCAGCTGTTTCAGTTTTTTTCTTGCGTGGCATTTTTATCAACTTATGGAAAATTCCTGGGGAATATATAAATATTCGCTTTGACTGCCTAATAAGCAATTAACATTGTTTCAATAGACAGAAAGACTATTAAATAAATTCAACGAGCCATTTTTTACTAAAAAACATTTAAATACATCCCCCAATTTTCCAGTTTATGGCAGATACATTTGCTTATCATTACAAACAAGGAATTTACTTAAATATAACAAATAGATGCACAAACAACTGCATTTTTTGTTTCAAGAATTTTCAAAAACAAAAAAATCCATTCGCCTTTTTGTTGCTTAAAAAAGAGCCAAAACTTGAAGGAATATTAGGCTCAATTCAATTAGATTATAATACAAGTCCCAGCATAAGAGAAATTATTTTCTGCGGATTGGGTGAGCCCTTATTGAGATTAGATGAAATTGTCCTGCCTGCTGCCAAAATAATCAAAGAGGAATACAGGAAAAATGTCAGAATCAACACAAACGGGCATGCACTAATCTTATATCCTGGGAGAAATGTTGCAGAAGAACTAAAAGATGCAGGAGTTGGTGCTGTTTCTATAAGTTTGAATGCAGAGAATTCAGAGAAATACAACAGATTATGCAGGCCAAAATTTAACATGCAACAGAGGGTTTATGAAAAAGTGAAAAAGTTTGGAAAGGCATGCAAGAAAATAGGATTAGAAACAGAATTCACAGCAGTTGAAATTCCCAGAGAGAGAATTTCAAGCGGGATAATCGCAAGTATAGAAAAATGCAGGAAAATTTCAATCGGCTTAGGAATCGATTTTAGGAAAAGGGATTATATAAACTAAGATTAAAAATGTTCAGCTTAATAAGCTTAGTATCCCCTGTATTACCCCCTGGCTGAAAAATGCAAGGAAAATTATCCCTATTAAACTGCCAATAACTATCAGGAGATATGCAAGATTCTTATTTGTTTTAAGCAGGAATGCCAGCAAAACAGAACTCCAAATGCCCCCGCCAAAAGAGGGGAGCATGCTCAAAACAAAAATTCCTGTATTGCCTAATTTCTTTACAGAGTTCCAAATAGCGTATCTTTTTATTTTTGCCTTTTCAGCAGTTGCGTCAATCCTAACCTTATCTAAAAAAACTATTTTTTTGCCTGTGCTGTAAATAAAATAAAAAAAAGGAATCTGAAAAAAGTCTGCTATTGCTGTAAATAAAATGACAAGCCAGGGGTTATTTGTCAGGGCAATGCCATATGGAACCGCGATTTTCCTGCCGCCAACAGCATAAAGCAGCAAAAATCCCAGCATAAAAAATAGAATTTTCATATTTAAATCTAAATCCAGATTATTTTGCCTCTCCTCCCGATATTTATAACCCTTGTCTTTCCGATTTTCTCCTCTATGCCCTCTGCCTCATGTACGTGGCTGCATAATGCTATATCCGGCTTGAATCTTTCAATTGCTTTTTTCACTCCCTCCGAACCTGGAAAGAAACGAGTAAATTGGCCTATTAAGGTTTCAGCAGGATGCACATGCGTGACCATCATTTTTTTTCTTGTTCCTTTAACACCATCAAAGCCCCTTTTTAACAAATCATATATCTCCTTTTCCTTGAGCATGAATAAGCCTATGTTGGCTCCTCCGCAGCCGAAAATGCCTATATTTCCTTTCTTGACAGAGTACCCATGCAGGCTTTTCAAGTTTGGATAAAGCTGCATAAGAAAATCTATTGTTGCAATAGTTTCATGATTTCCTGGAACAATTAACACCTCCTGCTTTGCCTTCGCGAAGGGCTCTATTAAACCCCGCGTTGAGGTTTCTGCATATGTCAAATCCCCGGCTAGAATCACCAAATCTACCATTTCTTTCTTTGCCTCGCTTGCAAGTTTTTTTGCGAGTCTTGTATCCCCATGCAAATCCCCCGCTGCCAAAATTTTCATTTTAAATGCTAAGATACGATCTTATTTAAAATTTATCTAAACAGGGCAAACAACCGTCTTTCTATTTCACAAAGTTTATTAACACTTTTTCTCTTTTTATAAATAATGGAGATTATTATAATAGGAAGGGGTGGTCAAGGGGCTGTAAAGGCAGCACAGCTCCTTGCAACTTCTGCATTCCTGTCTGGATATGAGGCCCAAGCATTCCCAATGTTTGGAGTTGAAAGGAGGGGCGCTCCTGTTAGCTCCTTTGTCAGGATAAGCGACAAGCCGATAAAGACAAGAGCGCAAATCGAAAGGGCGGATTATGCAGTTATCCTAGACGCAACACTGCTTAATTCAAGAAAGATAGATGCAAGAACAATAATCCTCAATTCAAGCAAGCTGCCTGCGAAATGCAGGGGGATAGATGCAGACGCCATTGCTTCAAAAATATTCCCAAAAGGAATAAACACTGTGATGATAGCGGCATTTGCTTTCTTAACAGGCATAATAGAAAAAGATGCCCTGCTCAATGCATGTAAGGAAATCTTTGAAGGAGAAATGGCAAACAAAAACATACAGATTGTAGAGGAAACGTTTTCAAGCTTGGTAAAATTGAGGAAAAAATGAGCACCATGGAGTCCATGCTTAACAGTGTATCCAAAAATAACAGGCAATTTGAAGGAAGATACCTAGAAAGAGTGCTGGACGCTATGGAGACTATAAACAGGAAGTTTTTTGTTCCGCCAGCGATGCAAAATTGCTCTTATGATGACACGCCATTACAGATTGGGAAAGGACAGACAATCTCGCAGCCAAGCACAGTCGCAGCAATGCTTTTGTATGCCGAACCTAAGCCCAAAATGAGTATTTTGGAGGTGGGGGCTGGCTCAGGGTGGAATGCGTGTTTAATCCAGTATCTCGTGCATCCAGGCAGGGTTTTGGCACTGGAAAGAATTTCTTTTCTTGCTAAAAATGCAGAAGAAAATATTGCTAATTTGAGGAAGTATCTTAAAGAAAAGAAGCCAAAAGAAGCAGCAAAATTAAACAACCTTAGAATCAGGACAGAAAATGCGCTTGATGAAAACAGCCGCATTTGGCAGGAGAAATACGACAGAATAATAATAACTGCAGGAATTCCCTTGAATACAGACATGGGGGATATAGTACAAAAAATGGCTGGTAGATTATTAAAAGAGAAGGGCATGCTTATCTGTCCTGAAGTTGAAGGTCCTCTGAGAATATACAGGAAAAGCAAGGAATTAATTATCGAACAGACAGAAAGCAGGTATGTCTTTGTGCCCCTGCTTAACGGGGTGGAGTAAAAATGGCAAAACAGGATTCAAGGAAGGATTCAGGAATAACTGCTGGCGCAGTAATAACAAAAGCAGGCAGCAGCATGAAAAACAAGACAGGCTTCTGGGGGGTCTTCAAGCCAGTATTGCTGAATAGCAGATGCAACGCTTGCGGAATCTGCGTGCAATACTGCCCTGATGGATGCATTGTAATAAAAGATAAAAAGGCAAGTATAAATCAGGACTATTGCAAGGGTTGCGCAATATGCTCTAAGGAATGCCCTTCAAAGGCGATAATAATGCAAAAGAAAATTTTAAAATCTTGTTGAAAAAATGCAGATAAAATCAGGCAGAGCAGGAAATAAAGATGCAAGGAAAATGATTGAGTGCAGCGAGGCAATTGCAGAAGCAACTGCATTATGCAAGCCGGCGGTTGTAGCAACCTATCCTATAACCCCCCAAACACATATTGTTGAGATGCTTGCGAAGATGCATTCAGAAGGCAGAGTTAATTCAGAGATAATAAATGTTGAATCTGAACATTCTGCGATGTCTGCATGCATAGGCGCAGAGGCATGCGGAGTTAGGACTTTTACCGCAAGCTCAAGCCAGGGTATAGCATTAATGTCAGAGATGCTATTTATTGCTTCAGGGATGAGGCTGCCAATTGTAATGGCTGTTGCCAACAGGGCATTATCAGCACCGATAAACATATGGAATGACCATTCAGATACAATGGCCCAGAGAGATGCAGGATGGCTGCAGTTTTATTGCGAGAATGCGCAGGAGGCATATGATTCAATAATTCAAGCGTATAAAATCTCTGAGCAGAAGGATATAATGTTGCCAAGCATGGTTTGTGTTGATGGCTTTACATTAAGCCATTTATGGGAGCCAGTCAAGATGTTAAGTCAGGCAGATGTTGATTCATTTTTGCCTGTGTATAATCCATTATACAAACTGGATTCAGAAATTCCTGTAACAATGGGGGCATTGGCATATCCTAATACATACATGCATTTCAAAAAACAACAGCAGGATGCAATGTTAAATGCAGTTGAGGTTATAAAGAAAACAAATCTCGAATTTGGGAAAAGATTCTCTAGAATCTATGGGAATGGTATGATTGAAACCTATAAAATTGAAGATGCAAAAGAGGCAATTGTTGCAATGGGGAGTGTTTGCAGCACAGCAAGAATTGTTATAGATAGATTAAGACAGAAAGGAAGGAAAATTGGCCTGATAAAAATCAGGGCATTCAGGCCTTTTCCAAATGAAGAGCTGAAAAAAATTGCAGGCAAGATTGAGAAAATTGCCGTTATTGACAGGGCAATTTCACTTGGCAATTCAGGGCCCCTATTTATTGAGATTAAGGCAACACTGCCAAAATCTCATATTAATAATTTTATTGTTGGTTTGGGAGGGAGGGACATAAGTGAAAACATAATTGAGAGCATAGTTAAAAAGATAGGGCAAAAGCAGGAAATTGAATGGGTATTCTAAAATGAAAAGAATCAAAAAGTTGGGACAGGCAAAGAAAGAAACGAAAAAAATTAGAGAAGAGAAACTGGAGGAGTTTGAGGGCTTTGTTTCAGGGCATAATGCATGTGCGGGATGCGGGGCAGCAATAGCAATGAGGCATATTGCAAGGGTAGCAGGCAGAAACAGCATAATATCAATAGCGACAGGATGCATGGAAGTTGTTTCCACATCTTATCCTCTTACGGCATGGAAACTGCCTTTGATACATTCTGCGTTTGAGAATGCTGCCGCAACTGCCTCAGGGATAGATGCAGCATTGAGGCATTTAAACAAGAAAACAAATGTCATTGCCATAGCGGGAGATGGAGGCACATTTGACATTGGCTTTCAGGCTTTGTCTGGGGCTATAGAAAGAAATCAGAATTTCTTGTTTATATGCTACGACAATGAGGCCTATATGAACACCGGAATTCAGCGCTCCGGCTCAACCCCTAGATTTACAGAGACAACAACTTCTCCCTATGGCAGGGTTTTGCATGGCAAGCTTGAGTGGAAAAAACAGATGCCATTTATTGTTGCAGCTCATGGATGCTATTCTGCAACTGCGAGCATTGCATTTCTTTCAGATTTTCATGCAAAAATAAAAAAGGCATTGGCAATACCCGGGCCTAAATTTATATCTGTCCTCGCCCCATGCACAATAGGATGGAAAATCCAGAATAGCGATGCAATAGAAATTTCAAGGCTTGCTGTTCAGACAGGCATATTCCCGCTTTATGAAGTAGAAAATGGAACTGTGAAGCTTAATTTCGACATTAAAAGCAGACCGGTTTCAGAATATCTAAAACGCCAGGGAAGATTTGAGCATCTTAACGATAGGGAAATCCGCGAAGTGCAGAAAAAAGTTGATGAAATTTATGGCAGGATAAAAAATCTTTCCAATTTGCAGATTAAAATTTTCTGAGAATAATTTTTTATCGGATACATTTATTTCAGAGGATTATAGAAAGATTTATAAATTAAAATGATAATAGAACATATAGTTTAAGAAATACCTTAATAAGGATATAAGACTAGGGGGAATAAATGAAGGACTCTTTTGAGGTTTTTTTCAGAAAAAAGCCAGCTTTAATGCTGGTTGCATTGAAAAAATCAAGCAAGATAAGGTATGGCAGCATTCTCGCAAAGGAAGTTGACTGCACTTATTCTCATGCCGTCAAGATTTTGCAAGGTATAGAGAAGCTTGGATTGGTAGTTTTTGAGAAAAAGGGAAGGATAAAGCTGATAAAGCTGACAAAGAAAGGCGAGGATATTGCAGACAACATTGACAACATAAAAAATCTGCTAAAATAAAAATCAGTTAATTAGATAGGTTAATCAGGCTCTGCCATGACTCTCACCATTTTTAATGCCTGAGGCAATTATGTGAGCTATTCTTAGGGGCTCTGGAATCAGTGAATGTGTTGCAGATATTCTCACAATTTTTGCTGCAGCAGTTAGAGAAACTCCGGCAATCTGGATGAACAAATTCCTGCCTTGAATATTTATCTTATGGATTTTTGCTGCTTTTGCTATCAAATTCATCTTTCTGTCAGCAGTTATTCCTGAATCACTTGCTTTGTCTATGGCTTTTGCAATCTTATTCATATCCGGCATCTTTCTTATTATAACAACAACTGGTATGCCTGTTTTTTCGCTTAACTCCCCAATGTCTATAATGTTAAATCCCGCAACAGCAATGCCGTTCAGCATTATGCAGTTAATCTGCCCATAATGCCTTGTTTTCTTGATTAATTTTACAAGCTTTTCTGTTGCGTCGCTGCCATCCACTTTTACATGGCATGAGAGCAATCCATCCATGTAATTTCCCCCTCGAAATACTGTAGCAACAACAAGGCATCTATTCTCAAAAAATTTTTCAAATGGAGCGTCATCTATGCCGACAATTCTAATCTCCAGCTTAACATTCTTGCCTTTGGTTTTTTTCCTGCTAACTTTGATTATCATTATTCTATTTTGATACAAAACTTTATAAACATTTTCTAACTTTCAGTGAAATGGAGATAAAACTGAAAAAAAAGCCGCAGAAGCCGGTGATAATTGAGGGATTCCCAAGTCTTGGTTTAGTTGGGGGCATCGCGGCAGAGTTCTTAGTTGATTATTTGAATGCAGAGCAGATTGGCTGTTTATACTCAGAAAAATTGCCGCCAGTGGCTTCAATACATAATGGGCAGGTTCTTGATGCATTCGGCATTTTTTATAACGAGAAAAGCAACATTGTGATTATAAGGCCTCTTACTTTGGCGGCAGGCATGGAATGGGAACTTTCTAATTCCATAGTTAATCTTGCAGATATATTAAAAGCAAAAGAGCTTATTTCACTGGAGGGCATAAACGCGGGCAGGGGCTTGGCAGAGCCACAGGCATTTTTCTTTACTGCTGACAAGGCAAAATCAAAAAAACTGCAAAGCCTCGGATTAACTGAAATAAAAGAGGGGCTTGTGTTCGGAGTTTCAGCTTCCCTTCTGTCAAAACAGCCTGAATCAACATTTATATTTACTGAAACACATTCAGAACTGCCCGACTCACGCTCGGCTGCCAAGATGGTTGAGGTTCTTGACAAGTATCTTGGATTGAAAATTGATTATAAGCCGCTGATTGAAAAGGCAGAGATGTTTGAGAAAAAGCTTAAAGGGATAATGCAGGCTGCACAAAAATCTGCTGACAAGACACAAGGCACTTCTTATTTGGGGTAATTGTTTTTTCTGTATAAATCTTTAAAACAAGAATAATTCTCGGAGTTGCGCTCTGGTTATTGATATCCTGATGTTAGCAGAGCGAAACCCCTCGATGGACCTAGCACGATTTGAACACGCGAATCTGGCTTTACTCGCCAGCCTCTTCTGCAGCAGGTTCCTCTTCTGCCTCGTCTGCAGGGGTTGCAAGCTCCATTATTTCAGTCTGCTCAACATCTTCAAGAGTGCCTTCTTCAGGCTGCGGCAATTGCTCTTTAGCTGGCTCTGCCTTCAAAATTTCAGGAATAACTGACCTCTTTTCTTTCTCATTTTTGGGCTTTTCTTTTTCCTGCTTCATTTCAACTATTTCTTCCTTTACTTCAACAGGTTTTTTCACAGCAGTTTCTTCTAGCCTTTTTGGCATCGGTCTTTTGACAGTGATTGGCAGGATGCTCGCATAAAACTCTATTTCTGCGATCTTTAAAGGGTCGTAGTTGATGATTTCAAGCTCATCCTTAGTTATCTTCAGAAGTATCGGGGCATTCATGGATACCTGCAAAGCCCTTGCTCCAAGAATTCTTGCAATCTCATATTTGGTAAACCTGCTTTCCACTTCCCTTCTTTGCTTTTCAGTTACCTGTATCATTTTTAAAGTATTTATCAAACACCGATTTTTATTTAAAAATATTTTCAATTAGCGGTTATCTTGCAGTTACCTTCTTTATTTTTTCAGCAATAGCTGGATAGATTTTTTTCCATTCCTCCACAGCAGTATCTATCATCTTGGATATTTCATCCTGTGTAAGAGCACTTTCATTTCCTTTCTGCATTGCATTAATCATGCAGTCCTTGCCCTTTGGCGAAATGGCAAAACTTACTCTTGTCTCCTGCGCATCTTCCTCTTCCCTGCATGGATCAAGTATTATGCTCCTGCTTATTTTGTGCAATGTCAAAGTCAAGGGCATATGCTCGGTTAGAGGCAGTTTCTTGCTTGTCCATTTCCCAAATTCCACTCTTTCTGTTTTCTCATTATATTTGGGCATCACTGCATTCTGCAGCGCAGCAACAGCAGCAAGGCTGCTTGCATCAATTAAATTCCCATCATCATTCAGGGGGTATATATCCACAAAAACAGTCCACACCTTTTCCCCTGATTTTATGCATAATTTATTGAAGTCAATAAATCCTGATTCCCTGATGCCCCTATCAACAACCCTGGCGAGTTCTATGGCTTCTATTTTAGGTGGGCCTAGCTCAAATCTCTCTGAAGCCAAAGGTGAAAGCTCTACTGTTGTAACAAGAGTTCCTAAATCTTCAGAATCTGTATAGGGCTCAGAAACGCCAAGCTTTACTCCTGCTGCAACCTCTGTCTTGCCTATCCTGACAAAAGCAGAACCCTCTGCCTTGTTTGACACAGGGCTTTCAATCTCGATATTCCGGTACTCAAGCAACTTGCGTGAATCAAATCTCTTGCCCTCTAAGAGGTATTCAGTAATTCTCCTGCGTGTTATATTGCTTGTTTCCATTTTAGTTATTTGTTATTTGGGTTGCCGCTCGCCTTATTCCTTAACCATCTTCAACGCCTTTTTTTGTTCAGCATAAACTTTTTTGCATGCCTTCTCGCCAGCTTTTATTGCCTCTTTCAATTCCTCTCCTGAAATCTTGCCGTCAAGCTGCAGCAAGCAAAGTTTGTTGCTGCGGGAAGTAAAAGCCATTGGCATGTCTGTTGCCCCTTCCCCATCCTCATAATCCTCCTCCTCCTTTATCAGGTCTGCAACAATGCTCTTGTCTATCTTGCCGATTGAAACTGCACCTACAAGCTCATTCATTGGCACTCCTGCATGCGCCAATGCAATTGCAGCAGCGTTTATCGCGGCGCATCTTGTTGAGGCATTTGCCTGCAAAACCTGGATAAAAATATCAACAACTGTGTTGGGAAACTCATCAATTCTCACAGCAGGGGACAAAGCCCATTCAATCACTTTAGAGATTTCCGAGCTTCTCCTGTTCGGGCCTGGCTTTTTTCTCTCGGTAACAGAGAAAGGCAGCATGTCATAGTTTACTCTCAACACGCCTTTTTCAGGATTCTGCATGTGCTGCGGATGCAATGGCCTCGGGCCATAAACAGCTGCTATGGCAATCGTGTCGCCAAATGAGAATAGTGCAGAGCCGTCCGCCCTCGGCACAACGCCAATTTTCACTTTCATCTTCCTCAATTCGTCAAATGCCCTGCCGTCAAATCTTTTTGTGTATGCCATTTTAATCACAACATCCTCCTCCGACCCCGCTGCCTGCTTTTTCAGTCACAATTTCAAAAAGGGAATAGTTAATTTTTGCAACTTTATCTCCAACACCCATCATAAACCCAGGATGCAAATCAGCTGTATGCAAATAAATTCCATCTTCTTGAACAAGGTAAGAATTATTTAAAAAAGGCAGATTATGTTTTCTGAATTCTTCTATCATGTACTTTGTTTTTTTGTCTATATCATAAAAAATACCAATCTCTGCTCCAAAAACTTTTTTCAGTCGTTTGATATACTCTGCCTCTTCCTTCTCATTTTTTAGCTTAAAAGTTATTAGTTCAAACAAGCCAAACAAGTAGGTACTTCCACAAAGGGTCTTTTCTTTGCTTGACTTATCCGCTTTTCTTTCAATCTTCTCTACAATTTTTCTTTCCTTTTTTATTCTTAAATAACTTTCAAATCCTAACTCCCTTATTTTTTTCTCAATAGCATTAAAATTTTTATAGTCCCCTTTTAACTTCTCAATGTCTTCTACTATCTTTTTATTATCTCCCGTGTATGCTGGGGTAACTACACACTCTCTTTCTTTTAGGTTACCATATATCTCTTCTTTTGTTTTTTCACTTATAACCTTCAGTTTAATTTCACATGGATTTCCTGTTTCTTTTTCAATCTCTTTTATAATCTCGCATAGGTCTTTCATTTTCCCTTTTCCTCTGATTTGACAGAATTTCCAAATTTTTTCCTGTTTTTCTCCAAAAATTCCTCAACCTTTTCAGTTAAGCCATCAACAAAAGATTTCTCAACAATCAGCATGATGGCTTCCTTGGCAAACAATTCTGACTCTACTGTCCTGCCCTTTATCCAGACCAAGCCGTTCTGCCCTACTGTTATGTTGCATCCTGTCTCGTGCTTTATCAAGTTAATCATGCTTCCCTCTCTCCCTATAACGCGAGGCACTTTATTGGGGTTTATTGAGATTATCATGCCGTCCTCAAGCTTTCCAAGACCCCTTGCCCTTAAAGTCAAGTCAACTCCGCGATGTTTTATTGCATAAACCTCGGCGACAACCATGTCCCCGAAATCAAGGTATTCTGTCAGGTCATTTTTATTCACGAACTTCGAACATTCCATAACCTGCAGGAACCCCATGTATGGTGAATTGATGTCCATAATCCATCCGTTGAATGTTATGTCTGTAACCTTGCATATTATTGAGTTCCCTTTTCTCGGGATGTAAACTCCTGCAAGGGGGATTACTTTCACGAACCTGTCTGTTATGTCTGAAAGCCCGAAGCGGATTGCGACTATGTCCTCTCCGTCTCTCGCGGTGCAATCTCCCGGGAGATACTCAGAGCCGGTTACGATAGTTTCTCCGGGAATAACTATATCCCTTTTCTTCTTCTCTGCTGTCTGCTCTGTCATTTCACTTTTCATGTCCCTAGAATCTTGTTTAATTGCTTCCATTTTTAAATCTATTCTTTCTCGTTCAGTTCAGCTGTCAAGGCAGAACCATGGGTCATTTTATTAAGCTTATCGTAAAATTCTGACTGCATGCCTGTCGGCAGGTTCACAACAGCAAGCAGGCTTCCATCATTAAGCCATTCCTCTTTTTCTTTTATGCCATGCAGCAAGGCGTACACAGAACCTGTATAAACTGCCGGCACTGTAATCTGCAATTTTTTCACTTCTGTTTTTAGTGGCAGGAACTTCTGCATTTCCTTTATTATCTCAGGCAATTGCTCCTGAACGCTTTTCATGTCAGAGATGTTTATATGGGCCTCGTGAAACGCAGTTTCAACCCTTGTTGGAGTATGCGGCTTGCCTGTCTTGGGGTCAATATAATTTTTTGCTATAAAATCAATAACTTGCTTGATCTTTGCATCTCTTTCCTCTTTCCTGTGTTCAGAAGATACCTGTATTTCCCCTTTTCTTACAATTTCAGCAGCAATTTTCTCAATGTCATCTGTGCCAAAGCATGCCTTTAAATCAGTAGTAGAGGCATGCATCCCTTTCTTTATGTCAGAAAAAACCTCATTAAAGGCAAGAAAATTCTGTATGCTGCCCTGCCCTGTCTTCCTAAACATAAGGGCCTTGTCCAAATCAACAAGAATTTCAAATTCCTTTCCTTTAATCTTTAATCTTGCATTAACATTCGCCATTTTAATCAGCCAAGCCCCGTATCTGATAATTAATTATAATCCTCGGGCTTTAATTAACATTAAATTTTATGTCCCATTTCCATTTTTAATTTTTGATTATAATTCAATTGATTTTATTTTTCTTTGATATTTTCTGCCTCATTTCTTCCTTTTCATCCATTTTTATTTCAAAAGTTTCCTATGTGCTCATCAATCTTAATATCCCGCTCCATTTTTTATTCAGCTTCTCCCGGCATTTTTATTTCAAAAGTTTCCTCAAAGCTTCCTCGCTTTTCTTTTCCATTTTTTTGTCCTTCTTTGTGGCATAAGCAATATCCATCCTTGAGATATCAAAATTCTTCCCAAGAATTTTTCTGAAAATTCCAACAGCGATTTTAATGCCCTGCTCGATTGTCATGCTTTCCTTGTACTGTTCCTTAAGCATTTCCTTTACCTTGTCGTCATTCTCGCCTATTGCAGTTGCCCTGTAACCAAAATAATTCCCTGTGACATCTGAAACAAACAGTTTTACAGAGCCATCTACATTTACCCCTGCTGTCATTACAGACAGGCCAAACGGCCTTAAGCCGCCATATTGTGTTGAGGCCTGCTTCAGGTCAGCCATCTCCTTTACAACAAGCTCGATGTCAATTGGAGAATCATAAGTAACCCTATGCTGCTGCGCAAGCAATTGAGCCCTTTCAACAAGAACTCTCGCATCAGACAGGATTCCTGCAGCGCTTGATATGATATGGGAGTCAATCTCATAAATCTTGCTTGCTGATTCCTTGACCATCAATTCATCTTTCAGCCTTCTGTCTGCAACAATCACAACCCCGTCAGAACAAACCATGCCTATACTCGGGCTGCCCAATCGGACAGTTTTCTCTGCATATTCAACCTGCAATAGATGCCCATCAGGGGAGAATAAAGTAGCGGCTCTGTCATATCCCATTACTTGATGCTGAATTTCAGTTGGTGTGTCCATCTTTGTGTTTGTCTTTTTTGGTTATTTTTATTATTGCTTATTTATTATTAAATTTTAGCTTTAGTATCAGTATCTGCGGATAGAAAACAAGCCCAAGCCGCATTCAATGGGCAATTGGATAATCAAACAACATTTACTCTATCCGACATCTGATTAAAAGCGGGGCATTTTTAAACCTTTTTATTTGAAAATTCAGAGGTTTAAAAATGGGGTTTTCATGGGCGTTAAGGGGGGTTAGAGGGGATTTTTGAGGCAAGGGGGCAAAACAATTATAAAATCCTCCTTGGATGTATATCCATGAAATACAACAAGCTTGTCAGAGACAAAATCCCTGAAATAATCAGTAAGAAAGGGGCAAACCCAATCACCCATATTGCTGATGACAAAGAATACTGGCAGAAATTAAAGGAAAAATTGCAGGAAGAAATTGATTAGTTCATGGCAAATCCAAGCGAGGAAGAACTCGCGGATATTGTAGAAGTTATCAATGCAATATGCGATTTCAGGGAAATTGACAGGCAGAAGCTTGAATCCATCAGAAAAAAGAAATCCGAAGAGAGGGGCGGTTTCAAAAACAAGATAATTCTTGATGAAACGGGATAAATCCGCAAGAAGCAAATAAAAATTAAATGAGAATCTGCTCTAATGCTTTCTTTATATCCCTGCTCCAATAATCCCCTATTTTGTGGCCGAATTTCCTCTCAGGAGTTACCACATTAAATTGTGATTCATAAGTTCCGAGCATTTTTGGGATAAATATCTTATACTCGGCTGAATCAGGCGATAGTCTCCTTGAGACATATCCTTCTATTATCCGCTTGAAATTTTCAGCAAGAATCTCACTCTGCCCAACTACATCCTTAAGATAAGAACCTACTTCCTTTTTCAGCTTATCATACTCCCCCATATCCTCCCTTGCAGATTCTGAGAGGGGTGTTGTTTCCCTCACAAAATAGTCTCTCTTTATCCCGCTTATCCTTTTGATGCCTAATTTGTTTTCGAGAATTGCAGTCATGTATCCTATTCCTCCAGAGGTGTTGTTGGATATGCCAGATTTCTTAAGAATAGATTCAATATAATCAAAATATTCCCTATTCAAGCCAGGTTTACAACTGATTTCTCCTTCGGCTAACCTGTTCTTGAAATCAGAAACAATTCCTGAAAGTTTGGACTCTAAATCATAATCTCTTGCTTTTTGCTGTGCACTAGTTTCAGTTACCATAAATCTTCTCCTGTTAAGATATTTTTAAATCTTGTGATTTTTTGTGTTTTTATTTCCCCTGTTCATCCCCATTTCTGCCTCGCCCTTTTTATCGTCCCAGAAACACCTATGCAGTTGAATCCTGCATCTTTCAACGCCTTCCTTATTTTTTCAGCATGCTTTCTCAAAATGCAGAACATAACCTTGCTCCCCTTCTCATTAAAGCCAATAAGCTTTGCATCTGCATTGCATTTATTTCTCACAACATGCCTTAAAAAATCCCAATTATGTTTGTCCTGCAGGACAACAACAAGATATCTTTTTCTCTCCCTCATGCTTGGCTTGAACCTTTTTCTACCTTGCTTTGCCATCATTTTTTATTTTTCTGCCTTTTCCCTTTCTTTCCATTTTTGATAATCTTAATAACCCTTTTCTCTCTAAAAAATCTATGCCTCTTGAACAGGATTGCAAGGATAATAACCAATAAAACTGCAGTAATCCCCAATAGATTAACTTTTTTGTTCCATAATTCTAGAGTTTTTTGTTCAACATTCATTTCAGGGATATTTATTTCAGGCTTAATCTGTTCTGAAATGTTTGTAACATTCTCAAGAATTTCAATTTCCTTAACCTCAACAGGAATCATCTCATAAATTGCCATTATGCTCAAATTTGCCCTTGGATAAGAAATATTTTTCAGATTAACAAGCAAATCGTAAAACTTGCCGCCAGTTAAATTAAATTTCCTTGCCTCGCCAACTGAAAGCTTGAATTTAAGAGATGAAGAATTCAGTTCTAATGTAATATTATCCATGTCAACAATTTTCAGAGTCAAGTTATGCTCATTATCCCTTAATGTAAATTTAATCCTGTCATTTTTTTCAAGCAACCTGTTCACTTCCCTGCCTTCTTTCAAAATTCCCTCTGAATAAGTTTTTGCTGCTGGACCCCCGCCACCGCCTCCGCCTCCCCCGCCGCTTGAAGTTGAAACAGCACAAGTTCCGCAGTCTGCAGAACAAGAACTGCAAGACTCTCCAGACTCACAATAAGCATTTCCACAATAATCCGCTGCAGAGTAGGCAGAAAATCCCGAGACATTAAACACAAGAGTGCCATTAGTTGAATTGTAAGTTGTTATGCTGCAGATTGAACTTGGGCATGCCGCAGAATCTCTTAAAATTCTTGGGTTATTTAAAGTCAAATTCAAGAAGGTTATATTAGCTGATTTATTCAAGCCTGCTGCATTGCTTGAATTCACAAAAACATAATTATGCCTCAATATAATATCATCAGAAAAGTTCGTTCCATTCTGTGTTATATTTGGCAGGTTTAGTTTTACATAACTGGAATTTTCTATTTCTAATGTTGTATTTTTCAGATAATATTTTCCTAAATTTAGATCTTTGAACTTGGATTTATCGTCTGTAAGATTTAAATCATATCCTGTAGCATTTCTCAATATTGTATTAATTATTGTGTTATTCTCATTTACGCCATAAAAACAAACTCCTTGAGAATTTGAAGTTAGTAAGAGATTAATGAGAGTATTATTATTTGAATTATAAATAATGGCAATTCCACAGGAAGAGCTATTGGAAACTGTTATGTTTGTAAGGGTATTATAACTTGAGTTTGAAGAGAGAATAATGCCATGTTGGGTGTTTGATGCAGTGATATTTACAAGATTGTTGTTAGAACTTAAAGTGAGAACAATATTATCTATAGAATTATCCAAACTGTTAATATTAGTGATATTATTATTAGAGCTTGATGTAAGATTGATAGAAGTACGGTAGTTGTTTGAAGCTGTTAAATTCTCTAAGGTAGAATTTTCCGTGTAATAGTAGTAAACACCATCACGCCAGTCAGTAACATTGCAGTTTTTTATGCTAATATTTGTCAATTTTGCTGTACTTAACCCATCTGCCATTATTCCATATGTAAAAACCGTATTCTGCCCGTCAATCCACCTGCTGAAATCTACACAATTAATTTCAACATGACTTACTGAGATGTTGATGCAAGCCTGTCCAACTGATGAGTTCCAGTTTGTTATGCTACTATTCAGCCTATAGTTGCCAGCTTGCGTTATGTTCCTGCAAGCCGAGATATTGTAATCTACAGGAACATTTGCTGTAAGTTGCCATTTGCCACTTGCTCCAATATTGTTTGCAGAGTCAGTGCAGTTCACGCTCCAGTTGTAAGTAGCGTTGTTTAGGGCTATGCTGATATTGTTCGTGATATTCTTTGTAGGGCTTGTTGTTGTGCTGTTCAAAGCAGAATTTATGATAAGGGAGCAATTTGCAATATCACTCAAATCAGTGACATTAAATGAGAAACTTATATTGCCTGCTACGGTATAATTTGTTCCATTTTCAGGCGAAATAAGAGTAACATTTGGATTTGTTAAATCATAGGTTACTGTATAGTTTAATGCCCATCCAAAACTGCTTGAGTTGTCATATGCCCTGCAGTTCCACTTGAAAACACCTTCATAGGGCAGTGCATAGGAAAAATTTGTCTGGTTATAAATGCCTGAGACATTTGTGCTGTTGGTATGAACTGTTGCGGTTGAATTCCACACATAAAGGGTTATATTTGCCAAACTATTTGAATCAGATGCATTGCAAGAAAATATATGTGTGCTTACAGCAGTTGATGTTGAATTTATTGGTAATGATAAATTCACAACAGGGGCTTCATTAACATTGAAAATAACACTTGTTGAATTCATGTTGCCTGCGGAGTCAAGTGCATAGAATATGAATGAGTGGCTTCCCAATGTTGTGTTAAATGTTGTGTTAGCACAATTTGCAAGCGAAATATTCGCTGCAGAATCAATACTATAAAGGCAGTCACTTAAATTCAGATTATCAGATGCAGAGAAATTTATTGCTAAGGATGTGTTGGTTGTGTAAGTTGTGTTTTCTGGTTTGGCAAGTGTTAAGTTTGGCTTTGTTTCATCAATTGAAAGCAGTGCAGCATAAACATTTATTCTTGGTAAATTCAAGCCACTCCCAGAATCATAAATAACTTTGCCTGTCCTGTTAAAAATATCCTTAATTTGAACTGTTGTTAAATTAGTATTTTTCTCAAGTTTCTTGTATTGCTTCAGCAATGCAATTGCTCCTGAAACATGCGGCGTTGCCATGCTTGTGCCTGAAATAGAACAGTAGGAATTACCTGTTCCGCAGGCTGTCTGCACAGTGCCGCCTGTAACATGGGACATTGTTGAATTTATGCTAACTCCTGGAGCAAGAACTATTGTAATGTTGTTCCTATTGTATGTCACAGCATCATTCTTGTTTACAGCACCAACAGCAGTTGCATTCCTTATGCATGCAGGATTTGCAATTGAATTTGTGTTGCCGTTATTTCCAGTTGCTGCAACAACAGTTATGTTTGCAGCAGTTGCGTTGTCTATCGCGCTTGTAAATGCAGTTGAGAGATTATCGCAGTAACTTCTATAGACAGTTGTTGTGCCCAAACTCATGCTTATGACTGAAATGTTAAAAATAGTGGAATTATCAGCACACCATTGCACTCCTGCAGTAATGTCTGATGTATAGCCATCACCATTAGAGTCCAATGCCTTTATTGCAACTATTCTTGCTCCTGGCGCAACTCCTGTGATGCTGCCATTTGCAGCAACTATGCCTGCAACATGAGTGCCATGCCCATTGTCATCAATTGGATTCTTATCAAGATTGACATAATCATACCCCGCTATGACTTTACATGAAAAATCAGTGTTATTGCCGAAGCATCCGCCCAAATCTGGATGCGAGTAATTCACGCCAGTATCAATCACGCAAACTGTTTGTGTTTCTCCAGTAAGGTTTGTTCCATTAACCTTTATTGGCATGACAAGGCTTGCGTTAATCAAAGGCACAGAATCTTGCAGGAGTGCATGAACAGGCAAATCCTCATCGATTTTCTCCACACGCGCGTCATTTTTGAGCTGTTCAAGAACATCAGCTGAAACTTCAACTGCAATTGAATTGCCAAAATCATGCTTTAATCTGAACTTGCCAGCAGGAAATTTTGAAAAATCAGAAATAACCTCTGCTTTAACCTCTTTCACTTCCTTAACATTCCCAAAAGATTTTGCCTTAACCGCTGAAATTTGTGCAGGTTCTTTCATGTAAACAAAAACCCTAACCTTACCTTCAGAGGCAATTTTCTCATAGACTGCATTGTCAACTTTAACGCTACCTGATTTACCACTTCCTGAACTTGAGGCAAAAGAATTTACAATTACCAGAATGAATAATATGAAAAATAAAATTCCCAGCACATATTTCTTTTTCATCTCGCAATAACCCCAAAGATTATTATAACTCCCTACATCTATGAAACCGCTTCACACTTTCCCTGCACACAACTGCAGCTTTTAATCTGGCAGGCATACATTGCAATGCACATCAAGTCAGAAGGGCAGTTTTTTGCAGTTAAATTTTCTGCTTGAATTTTGCCTGCACAAACCTCTTTTCCCCCCATGGCACAGGAGCAGCATGTTGTCTGCACTTTCACGCAGTCAGCATCAGTTACGCATTCAGCGGAGCCAGATTTATTCTGGTTAAAAGTCCTGTTTGAAAACACTGCCAGAACCACAACTAAAAACAGCGCAATAATCCCCGCCGCCTTAAACAAAACACCCCTTTTCCAGCCCATATCCAAGAATATATCCCCATGTTAAAAAACCTTTCCCCAATGCAACTGCAAATATTTTTAAATCAGTGAAGATTAAAATTAATATACAAAAAGGGCAAAATGGCAGGTTCAATTCTTAAAATAGAAAATTTGAAAAAGAGTTTCGGCAGGAAGGAAATCCTCAAGGGGATAAATCTAGATATAGGGGAAGGCGAGGTTTTCGGCATAATAGGCATGTCAGGCAGCGGCAAAAGTGTGTTTTTAAAAACAATAGTTAATTTCTGGAAGCCATCTGCGGGGAAGGTTATGTATAAAAATGCTGACACGAAAAAGTTTGCATTCAGGAAGCACTTTGGATTTTCAACACAGGAATCATGCTTCTATCCTGAACTGAGTGTTGAAGAAAACCTGATGCATTATGGCAGGCTTTATGGCTTAAAGGGGAAGGAAATTAAAGACAGGATAAAAAATCTGCTTGAGATGCTGAAACTTGAAAGCTGCGCGAAACAGATTTCAGCAGAGCTTTCCGGAGGCATGCAAAAAAGGCTTGATATTGCATGCTCGTTAATACACAAGCCCAAACTTCTGCTGCTGGATGAGCCGACAGTTGAGCTTGACCCCATATTAAGAAGAGAAGTCATGAACTTAATTAGCAAGGTGAATAAAGAAGAGAAAGTCACAATTTTGATGGCTTCCCATCTGCTAGGCGGTATAGAGGCAATGTGCAGCAATATTGCGATATTGCATGAAGGAAAGATAATCAAAACAGGCAACCCTAGCAGGATAAGGGAAGAATATGGGAAGAACGAGGAAATCCATATTAGGCTTGCATCTGGGAACTACAAGAAGGCTGAAAAGCAGCTTGAAAGCAAGAAAAGCAGTTTTGGCATAAACAAGATAATAACCAATCACTTGCTTACAATTTACTGCAAAGATGCTGAAAAAATCCTGCAGCATATCTTGAGCATGCTAAAAAACATGAATGAAAAAATTGTGGAGTTGCATGTAAGCAAGCCGAGTTTGACAGAAGTGTTCACTTCATTAATAAGAGAGTAGAAAAAACAGCCGCTTAATGAAGCAAAAAGGGCAAAATAATAAATAAAAAAGAGGGAATTGAAAATGAGGAATCTGATTGAGTTGATAAAGAAAGATTTTAAACTCCTGTTCAGAAATAAAAGCTCAACATTGATTTTTGTTTTAGGGCCATTGCTGATTGTCCTTATTCTCGGATTTGCCTTTAATAGCGCTGATTTATACGGCTTGAAGCTCGCGACATACTCTCAGCAATACAGCACATTAACCGATGGCCTGCTTAACAAGCTATCAAGCCAATTTACAATAATCAAAACAGCAACCCAGCAGGCATGCATAAATGGGGTAAAGCTAAGCGAGTGGCATGTCTGCCTTGTTTTTCCAAATGGATTTGACATAAAAGGAAATAACAACATTGATTTCTACATAAACCCCACAAAGATGAATTTAGTGTATATCATAACAAATCTTATCTCGGCGAAGGTGGGTGAGCAAACTACAGAGATAAGCAAGGAGCTGGTTGAAGCCCTATTGAAAAAAATGAGTTTTGTAAAAGATGAAGTTGATAAAAACAAGGAGCTGCTTGCAAACATAAATGAAGCTACTGTAGACATAAAAGACAGGTCTTCAAGGCTGTATGATAAGTTTGCAGCCCTCAATATCTCTTTTAATGAAACCGGCCTGAACACAACAGGAATTGAAGAACAGCTCAAGACCTTGAGGATTAATGCCGCAAAAATCGGCACTGCAAAAGAGAACATAAGTGATTCAGAAATAAAGTCAATAATCTCAAGCGCTTACACAAACGTAAGCAGCGAGATAACGATACTCACTTCATCCATAACTGACTTAAAGGATGCTGTGCAGTCAGCAAGAGACACTTTAAACAATGCTTCAAGCAGCCAGGTGATGGCAAAAACAAGCCTGGCAACGACACTGCTGCAGCTTGACAATTCTCTTAATGACATAAATAACATGAGCAGCAGTTTTGCAGTCATGCAGGAACAATTGATAACTGGGCTGGATGCAAGCAAACTTGTCCAGCCAATCACAACAAGCATCAAGGAGGTTACAACAGAGAAGCGTTATATCAGCTTTATATTTCCCATCCTGCTTGTAATGATGCTTATGTTCGGGGGAATTTTTTTCGGCTCAAGCCTTGTGATAAGCGAGAAAACCTCAAAGGCATATTTCCGCAATTTGATTGTCCCTGTGAGAAGGATAACCTTTATTCTATCAGCATATATAACAACGATGATTGTTCTTGCAGCAGAAGCAGGAATTGTTTTTGGTGCCGTGTATTTTTTTACAAAGTCGGCGATAAGGCCTGATTTGTTGGCAGCACTTGTGCTTATAGCAAGTGTTTTTACATTCATAGGCTTGCTGATTGGCTATATTTCAAGGAACTCGGAAGTTGCCATGCTCCTCTCAATAGCGATTGTTGCCCTGCTGATGTTCTTCTCAAACTTAATCCTGCCGATAGAAACCATTGCATACATGAAAGAAGTTGCAGTTTACAACCCCTTCACCATAGCATCCAACATAATCAAGGAGAGTATGCTCTTAAGCATAGGCTACAAGGCACAACTCAAATATATAACAGTCCTATTCTCTTATCTTGCAATTGCTTTCATCTCAAGCCTGCTTGCGCAGAAACTCAGCAAAAGGCATGTTTAAGCGTTTTGGCACTCTTTCTTTTCCATTTCTTGTTTCTCAGGCATTTTATTATACTCTCTGAAACAAACAAGGGAGTTGAAGCACTTGCAATAATCCCGATTTTTCTGGCTCCAACAGGGATTTTTTCAGCATCCTTGACTGCCTGAACAAGTTCAGCCCTGCAAAACTTCCTGCACACATCAACAAGATTGTTCGCATTTTTTGAAATGCTGCCCCCAACAACAAGAACCAAATCAGATTTTCCTGCAATTTCAGCAGCATTCTCCTGCCTTGATTCTGTCTCTGGGCACCTTGTTGGGATAAAAACAACATTCTCGGGGTTCTTGCATTTTCGCTTTATAACCGGCAAAATCTCATTTATCCTGTCAAGCGTTTGAGTTGTTTGGGTGAGCACAACAGCTTTGGAAAGGCGGGGGATTTTCACTGCTTCTTTTATGCTGCCGACAATTATCGGCTTTTTTAAAAAACTGCAGATGTTCTTTGTTTCTGCATGTTTCTTGTCAGCGATAATAACAACCAGATAGCCTTTTTTTTCAAAACTCAAGGCAAGATTAAGCAGTTTCTTTACAAAAGGGCATATCAAATCTAAAAATTCTAAGTCTTTTTTTCTGATTCCATGTCTGGGATTGCTATTCTAACAATCTCGCAGCCAGCTTCCTCCAGCTGGCTAATCTGTTTGATTGTTTCTTCTGCATTTCGTGTTCTTATATCGCACATTGACTGGACCCTAACAGGATTATTGCCGCCAAGAATAAGTTTCCCAACTCCAACCTCTTTTGTCCTTTTTCTCTTAATCCGCATAATAATAAGCAGAATCAAAAATTTAAATAACTTGCTAAACAGCAAGTTAGCACTCTCAAGGAGAAAATTTAAATAGTTTTATAGGTTGGAATAGGAATGGCTAAACAGATAGATATTGAAAAGCTTATAGAAATGCTTTATAACCAAGACAGCGATTTGGGTAAAGCAGCTAATGAAGGGGTGAATGAGGGCTTGTTCAGGGCAATGCATACAAAAGAAAGCGGGCTTGTTCATTATGTTGATGAAGCGAAAGTTGATAAGGCTATAAAATACATGCAGAAAAAAGGCCGTAGTGCTGCAGAAATCAAGCAGAAAATTTCAAGTGAAATTGCAAACGGACTGTATTTGAATACTGCTGGCAAAAAGGTTTTCTTGCGTGAGAGAACCGAGGAAAAAAAGGAGCATGGCTTGCTTTACAAGATTGAGCATCCAGTACAGACAATCAAAAGCTATCTTGCACCGAGACCTGTAGACAATATCCTGAGGGCGGCAGGTAAATTCTATGACATATTAAAAATGGGCGGGGATTTTGCGTCTGAAAAATTTAAGAACGCTGTTATAAAACTTAACCAGTATGATTTTCTGCACCCTATATTGCAGATAGCAAAAGAGGAAAAATTAAAGGGGATTAACTATAACCAAACGCTAAAGAGTATAAACGAGAATATCAAAAAGTATGGGAAGGATATGACAGAGGGCATTAAAGAGATGGCCAAAGAATATGTTCCAGCCAAGGTTACAGCATCAATCCTCCTCATAGCATCATTCCTTATGCTTGGCTTTTCTGCATCAAACCTGACAGGATTTGCAATAGCTGGAAACAAGATTCCTTCAGGGTATCCTATCGGCGCGGGATTTGTCCTTCTCGCCATCGCATTCTGCCTGTCTTTCTTCAAGAGAAAGCCAAAAAAACAAAAGGGAAAGGCAGGAAAAATTAAGGGAAAAAGCAAGTAGAAGAAAATAAGCAATAACAAACTTTATAAAACTTCTTTTTTTACTCCTTGACATGATAATGAAGCTGCTTGTTGACGCCGGTGACATGAAACCAAATCCTGCAATTAGCCAGAAAATCGGGCCTTTGGGCCTGAACCTTGGCAAGATAATACAGGATGTGAACAAGGCAACTTCAGAGTTTAAGGGAATAAAGGTTCCTGTTGCATTAGACATAGACACAAAAACTAAAACCTTCAAAGTGGAGGTTTCAACACCCCCGACTTCTGAACTGCTTAAGAAAGAGTTTGGCTTGGAAAAAGGTTCTGGTGAGCCAAACAATATTAAGGTTGCCAATGCAGCCATTGAGCAGGTTATTTCAATTGCAAAGACAAAGCAGCAGGCATTGCTCACAGAGGATTTCAAGAAGGCAGTAAAAAATGTTTTAGGAACTTGCGTCAGCTTGGGCATTCTCGTTGAAAACAAGAATGCCAAGGATGCCTGCAAGGAAGTTGATGAAGGCAAGTATGATGAAGCTATAAAACAGCAAAAAACTCAGGTTAGCCCTGAAAAAAAATCCGAGCTTGAGAGCCATTTCGCAAAAGTCAAGGCCAAGCAGGATGAGATGCTGAAGAAGAAGGCAGAAGAGGAAGCAGCAAAGGCAGCTGCAGCTGCCCCAGCAGCAGGAGCAACTCCGGCAGCAGGAACAGCAACTGCAGCAGGGGCGGGGGCTTCAGTAGCAGGGACAAAAACAGAGGCAAAGGCAGAAGCTAAGCCTGCAAAAGCAGGAAAGTAAAAACCTGGATGAGAGCCAAAAATCCACATAAAAATAACAAAACCTGCAAAAAATAACCCTATATAATAATAGTAATATTAAATCAGTTTAAACTCATTAAAATTCAAGGGCTTAACAAAATTTTATAAACCGCTTGCCTCTAATCAAAAAGAGGGGCTGTGGGATAGTCTGGTTAGCCTTCGAGCTTTGGGAGCTTGCGACCCCAGTTCAAATCTGGGCAGCCCCATCGAGGAGTTTCGCTCTGCTAACATAGGAGATATCAATAACCAGAGCGTAACTCCGAGTAGCATTTTGGTTTGCTAAAATAGGAAATAGCAATAACAAATCAAAATGCGAGACCCATTCATAATCAATTTAAAACATGTCAAAAAGAAACAAAGTAGGCTCTGCAGGGAGATTCCGCGCAGGATACGGAAGGAAAGTAAGGGAAAAAGTATGGAAGGTTGAAAAGATACAGAAGCAAAAGCAATTATGCCGCTGCTGCGGAAAGCCAAAAGCGAAAAGGCTTTCTAAAGGATTATGGGAATGCAAGGCATGCAATAAAAAATTCACAAGCCATGCCTATCACACTTAAAAACAATCAAAAAAGGCACTAACAGTAAATTTTTAAATCATAATCAAGTAATAAAAACACCTTTAGAAACAGAGGAAATCAGGCAAGGCTTACCGAGGTGAGAATTACGGGATTTCCTACAGGGAAAATCTATAGATTTTCCATGCCCCAAAAACCGAAAGGTTTTTGCGGTGCCCCGAAAATCTCTCAAGATTTTCGCGGGGGTGTAACCAAAAAGAAAGATGGCAAATTACAAATGTTTTTTTTGCAGCAGGCAAATCTCCAGCAAGAGCCTCGAGAAAAGGTTTGTATGCCCAAGCTGCGGCAGCAGGGTTTTCTTCAAGCCAAGGGGCGCTGTAAAAAAGGTTAAGGCTGTGTAAAGATGGAAAAGGGAATTGGGGGAATAAAATATTCAAAAACAAATAAGGTAGAAAATGCCAACAAAACAGATTGATGAGGAAACTGGCAGGCAGATTCAGGAACTGCAATTGTTAGAGCAGAACCTGCAGAATTTTCTTCTGCAAAAGCAGGCATTCGTGTTTGAAAAGAACGAAACAGAAAATGCGCTTGAAGAAATAAAGAAAACAGATGAAGACGTCTACAAGATAATAGGGCAGGTAATGCTGAAATCAAAAAAGGCAGCGGTTGAGAAGGAATTGCAGCACAAAAAGGACATACTTGAGCTCAGAGTCAAGGCAATAGAAAGGCAGGAAGAGCAGATAAAAGAGCAGCTCATAAAAAAAAGAGACGAAGTAATGAAAAAACTGAAGTAATGGCCAGAACCGTTAATAAAACCAGAAAAATGCCTGAAAAGTATTCATAACAGAAAAGTTTATAAATATCTTGTTGATTAAAACAATATGGTGATTAAAAAAATAAAAGAGGGCTTGTCTAGGGTTTTTGCCAGGGGAAAGGAGCCTGTTGAGGATTATATTGAAATTGATTTAGGAAGAGACGCGATAAGAAAGTCAAAGATACTAATCAGGCCTTTTGTTCTGAAGGTTTTTGAGGACATCAATCCTATTCTTAACACATTAAGAGAGGGCTATACAATTGCAGTCATAGATATCAAGCATCTTAAGAGCAAGGATATTGTTGAGCTTAAGCGCGCAATTGCAAAGCTCAAGAAAACAGCTGATGCCCTTGAAGGCAGTATTGCAGGATTTGGCGAAAACACAGTCATTGCCGCGCCAAGCTTCGCTGAAATCTACAAGGGCGAGACGCTCAAGTCTGTTGAATCTGTAGAAAGAAGGTAGATTCCTTTAAAAATGGGCGGTAGTAGTGGCGGTATATAATTTTCAAGGAAATTCTTCTATAAGATTAAATAAATACTTTCTTGATGGATATTTCTAAGCAAGGGGGGGGTACATTCCTAAAAGAATAAATTAATAGGATAAATATTCCTATTAGAATAGAAATGTCAGGAAAATATATATAGAAGCTGCCATTTAAGTATAAATGGCAGAAAAAATAAGCAAGGTTTCATTGGATGGAATTTTAGAATTGAAAGAAAAAGGCAAGAGGTTATACAAGATAGAAGAGCTACAAAAACCATTTGAAGATAAAGACATCAAAATTAAAGCCATAGTAAACAGCAAAAACAAGATTTATTTTTATGAAGATAAATTTTGGTTTTATGGTTATGAAAGAGATAATAAAATTAGGTTTGATTCAGATGACCACCCTTACTTTAATGCATATTTTGGGCAAAAGCCACAGAATTCATTTAAGTTATATGATGGCTACTTTCTTGGCCGTTACGGATGCGGAGGTTCTCATAGGGGGGTAGGAATTATAGAAAGGGTATACAATCTTATCACCGCATCTAATAGCAGACGCCATAAGGAACTTTTGGATGAATTTGATTCTTTTTATGATAACATCAAAGATAATGAAGTTTATGAACTTAAAGAAGAGTTTGGATTATGCAATATAAACCCAAAAAAGATACTGGAATCTAAGACAACCTCCCTTCCACTATGCGAAAAAGAAAAAAAGTTTATTATAGCATTTGGAAATTGGTATGGGCAATTTATAAACAAAAATGGAGAATATAATCGGAAAATAAAAGTGGTAAGGAAAAAAGAACACGAAACAGCTTTCAAAAAATATATCCAAGAAACAATTAAGAAACTTGAGATTAATGGTTTTAAAAAATGTGAGAAATATTGCAAGCAAAAAATTCTAATGCCTTGAACAGTTAATCTTAAAAATCTATTTCTGTTTTGTTTGTTATGGAAAGAGTGGTTGCTGAAGGTATCGGAACCAAGAAAAGCAAAGCTTTTCTGGTCCAGAAAATCTCAAGATTTTCTTGGAACCGCTGGAGTTTCTAATTATGGAGTTCATGTTTATAGAAGCCAGAAAGATATTTTCTCAGGAAGAGATTGAACAAGTTAAACAGGCAGTGAAAAATTTTGCAAAAAACAACCCTAAAATCAGAAGAATTGGCATGGCTGCATCATTGCAGTATCTCGGCTTGCTGCCAATAATCGGGGAAGAACTGGAAAAAAACAAAATTAGCGCAGTAACCAGCAGGGGCAATCTGGCGAAACATGAGGCACAAATTCTCGGCTGTGACATAAATGCAACGAAGAACATAGAAAAAAAGGTTCAGGCATTTCTGCTTGCAAGCAATGGAAAATTTCATGCATTGCAGCTTGCAAATTCAACAAGCAAGCCAATATTTATCCTATCTGGCGGCATTATAGCAAAAATAAGCAAGGAAGAAATTGAAAGTATGAGGAAAAAAAGGCTTGGAGCAATAAAAAATTTCCTTGCAAGCAAAGAAATCGGGATAATTGTCTCAACAAAGCCAGGACAGAACAAGATTAAAGATGTTAAAAAAATCAAGGAAATGCTTGAAAAGCAAGGGAAAAAGGCATTCCTTTTCATAGCAGACACCATTGATATAAACGAGCTTGAGAATTTTTCATGTGAGGCATGGATAAACACGGCATGCCCTGCACTTATCTTGGATTCAACGAAAATCGTGAACTGGAATGAGGTTGAAAAATTTTTCAGATGAAAAATTTTTAAAGAGTAAAGCTAAGGCAGTTTCAAGAAATCCAAAAAAGGAAATATTTATAAATAGTAACAACTGTAAAATAACAACACTATGGAGAGAGAAATGAAAACAAGGATATTGCTTACAACAGCATTTTTATCAATTCTTGTACTATTAACAACTGCAAATGCATTCACGATAACCAGCCCTGATTCTCTTACTGCCTTGCATAATTATGTTCTGCCAATCAATATAACAGTTAACAATTCCGGCTTTGAAGCCATGCAAAACATGACAATAACCGCAACAGATATATCAAACCAATCTAATATTCTAAGCACCTCTGCATCAAATATCTCTGCAGGACAAGTAAAGGTATACACGCTAAATTATACAATACCCCAATACACCTATGCAAAGGCATACCCAATAACAATAAACATCTCAGGGCAGAACATGTCTGGCAATATGTCCTCTGCAGCAAAAACAATAACAATAACCGTGAATGAAAACAAGGGGTTGAGCAGTTCTGCAACAGCAATGAGCGTTTCCTCTGCAGCCGGTACCACAAAGCAAGCAACTTTCGCAATAACAAACACAGGAAATGTCAACTTGACAAACATCACTGTAACGCAGCAGACAATATTGAATGATTCTGACAATAATATAATAACACTTTCAATAACCTCTGACAAGAATTTGCAGGCGTTGGCTCCTGGCAACACAGCCACTATTTTTATTAATGCCACTGTTCCAAATTCCCAGCAGAGAAAAACATACAGCACAAACCTCCTTGTAAATTCAAGTGAAGGAATAGGCGCAACTATTGCTTACCAAATTACAATAAAAGAAAGTTACTGCGAGCTGGGAAACAAGGGCTCATACCTTACAGTTGATATAAAAGAGCCAGATAATGGAGATGATTTTTACCCTAATGATGAAATCCCGGTTATGGTAAGAGTGAAAAACACCGATAATGACGAAAGGGATGTTATAGTAAGGGCTGACTTGTATGACGAGACAGATGACCAGTTCCTTGATGTTGAGTATGAGACAGACGCAACAATAGGAGATGACTCAAGCGAGGATTTTGAATTCACCCTGAAAGTCCCTCTTGATATTATAAACACGCATGATTTCAGGATTTATGCCAAGGTGTATGAGGACGGAGAAGAAGAAAGCCAATGTTATGAGGATTACATATCAACAGACCTCAAGAAAGAATCGCACTCTTTGCTTATAGACAAGGTTGAAATGCCTTCAACTGCAAAATGCGATGACAGCATAGAAGCAGATGTAAAGCTGGCTAATGCAGGCAAGAATGATGAAGAGGATGTAAAGCTGGAGGTAATAAATTCAGAACTCGGCATAAGCGAGGAAAAGCTTTTCAACCTGGACACGGGAGAGGCAAGGACTTCAACATTGGCAATAAAAATCCCAAAGAACACAACAGAAAAGGATTACACAATAACAATAAGGGCATCCTATTACCTTTCAAATGACGAGTATAAGAAGGATGTGCAGGCGGTTAAGACAGTCAAGGTTTCAGGAAACTGCATGCCCGTAATAGAGAATACTGTTGTAAATGCCGAAGTGCTGAACACAGCAGTTGTAAAAGAGCAACTGGGCATCAAGCTTACCATATTCAACACAGGCACATCAACGGCAACATACAATGTTGCTGCTTCAGGATATGAAACATGGGCAACACTTGATAAGGTTGAGCCGGCAACAGTAACTGTTGAGGCAGGAAGGTCAGAATCAAGCTACGTTTATCTAACTCCATTGGAGAACACTGCAGGCGCACACACCATCACATTGAAAGCGATGTGGGGCAGCAGGAGCCTTACAAAAACAATAACAATCCCTGTAACAGAGAAGATGACACCGCAAAGCGCATATCAGAAAATCTCGCAGAGATTGAGCAACCTAAGCGGATTTGACTTGGCAACAGTAAATATTGTGCTTGTCGTGGCAATAGTTCTGGTTTTTGCATGGATAATGCGTGTGAGAAGGGCTTACTAGGGCTTTATTTTTTTATCCTAAGCAAGAGAAATGAAAAATTTGCTAAAAAAACTGATTTATGAGATTGAGAGGAGAAAGTATATTCACTGCCTCAAGGAGAATCCAGAGGACACAGAAGTAAGGAGAGGGCTGCTTACATGGCATCTTAAGCATGGATATTACGCAAAGGCATTTGAGCAATATAAATTAATCAAGGATAAATACAGCAAGGGTGCAAGATTTGAAGAGCTTCTGGAAGCAAAAGAGGCTTTGAAAAGCAAGGGTTTTTCTATAGATTAAATCAGTGGCAAAAACTTGCTGAGCAGATACAGGGTTGTTGCGGCAACGAGCGGCACAACTAAATTGTCATCAACATCATCCCCTCTGAGCTGCAGGGTTAACGCCTCAGCAAGCATTGCCATGCTAGCGGCAAGCAATGCCTTGATTGGGGAAACAAAAAACAATGCGGCAATGAAACCTGAAATTATGCCTACAATTGTGCCTTCAATCTTCTTTAAAGTATTAAATGGCTTCCTGTGATTCTTCCTGCCGATAAAAATGCCGGAAATAGTTGCAAAGGGATCAGCAACTGTCAAAATTGCAATTGATGCAAGCGCAATGCCATAAGGAAAAATCTTCAGAACAAGCAGACAGCCGGCAACAAAAAACAATGTGCCCTTTCCAGGGAACCTCCTGATATACCTTGGCTTCTCAAACGCTTTAAGCATGAGATAGATAAACGGCAATTTAAAGCGCAATGAAATCAATGAGAGGATTATGCCTGAAACAAGCAGGGAAAACAGGAACCATCTTATGCCGGAGGCAAAGTTCATTGCAAGCCATAGGATTGCAAAACCCATTAGGATATGGAATATTGCCCTTCTCACCCTCAAGAAGCTTACTGCGCTTCCTCGCTTTTTCCGCTGTTCTTTCTTTGGCATTTTACTTTTTAATTCCAAAAATTTTTTTCAGCACAGAAAAGATATTGCTGTATCCATATCCTTCTTCAAGCCTGACAGCAGCCAAGCCGATAAAATAACCTAAAAACGCCCCTGCAAGAACATCGCTCATATAGTGCAGCGAGAAATAAACCCTTGAAAATCCCACCAAACAGGCAAAAACAAGCCAGAAAAACTTTAATCTGGGGAATTCCCTGTCTAAGATTGGCAATGCTGCGAAGGCGACTGCTGCATGCAGGCTTGGGAAACTTGAGGCAAGCAAGCCCTGGGTCTGGACAAGAACCTTCAGTGTGGGAAACCCTATGTAATAAGGCCTAACCCTTATAAAAACAAGTTTAAGCGCTGCTACAACCGCAAATGAGGACAGCAAGCTCATCCATAAAGGGAAAAGCCATTTTCTCTTATGTTCATGCCACAAGAATAGCGATGTAAGCACAAATAGAACAACGATGACTGAGCCGGCATAAGTAACAACAAGCATGAACTTATCCAGCAGGGGATTCTGCAGCTCAGAGGCAAATTTTACTATGGAATTGTCAAACTTTAACGAGAGAAGCAGCATAGCTGTAAAAGCCGCAATAAGCAGGGCTAACTTGGCTAATAAAAATCTTGATTTTCCCACACTCCTTTTCCCCATAAACAAAAAACAGGAAATCTATTTAAATAGATTTTGCCTTAAGCTTTCTCTAAAGAGAAACCTTAGAAAGAGAAAAAAATGGCAGGAAGAAAGAGAGGGAAGGGCAGAATAAACAGAAAAAAAGGGATAGAGAACAAAAGGGCGGCAATGGACATAGCAGCAAGATATTTGCTGCTTCTTCTTGCATCTCTGAACAGCCTCTGGATTTTTTATATTATTTTCACGCCATTAACAATTCAGGCAGCCGCATTGCTGCTAAAAATTTTTTACACAACAGAGGTTTACAAAAATATTATCCTGCTGAACTATGAAGTTGTGATAGATATGGTGAGGGCATGCATTGCCGGCTCGGCATATTACCTTCTGCTGATATTAAACCTGACAACTGCAAGGATAAAACTGAAAAAAAGAATCTGGATATTCCTCTTTGATTCTTCACTTTTCTTTCTGCTGAACATAGCAAGGATATCCCTGCTTGCTATAATGCAAGTCAACAAGATTGCGGCTTTTGACATAACACACAAGCTGTTCTGGTATGGCATGAGCACTATCTATGTGGTTTTAATCTGGATTCTAACAATCAATATCTTTAAGATAAAAAACATTCCAGTTTACTCTGATGTAAGGTTTCTTCTGGAACAGGCAAAGAGAAAATTACAATAAAGCCCTGAACATGCTTAATCCAGCAAGTGTCAATAAAGTGACAATCACTCCTGCAATTAAAACACCCAAAGCAATAGCAGCAAAACTTTTTTTCCTGTTCAAGCCAAGAAGCCAAGCAATTAAAGCGCCTGTCCAAGCCCCTGTAACAGGCAAGGGCACTGCAACAAACAAGGCAAGGGAAATATATCCATATTTGTTTATCTGCGGCTCAAGCTTCTTTGCTTTTCTCTGGATTCTTGTAATAAATAAATTAAACAGTTTTCTGTAAAAATTAATGCCCAAAAACCTGTGATGCAGAAAGTCAAGGAAAAAGAAAACAGGCAGCACAACAAGGATGTTCGCAAGAATGCAGATTAAAGGCAGGGCAATTGCATTTGCAAAGGTTAGCGTAGAGACACTTAAAATATAAGGAATGCCCCCTCTAAGTTCAGAAATTGGAGAGATGCTCAATAGTATAGCCAAAAATATGCTGTTCATTTTAACTTATGAAGCTGAAATCTTCCACAGCCCTTTTATAATTTCCAGCATAAATGCCTCTGTTGTCTCAACAATCCTGCAGTTGGATACATTCAGGACATAGCAGTCACCCCGCTGTGAGATGGAATTTTCAGGGGACTGCTGCAGCACGATTACTGTCTTGTTCAGGGCATCTGCACAGTCTCTTTCAGGGATATTCTCATCAATTGCAGTCTCATGGGAAGTTGTCGCGCCCTTGACATCTATGCCTAAAGCAGAAAGAAGGGAAGCCAGCTCAAAAGCGGCGAGGCTGCTTGCATAGCACTTGCTTGTTTCAGGCTGAAAAGAGATATATCCTGTCTTCCTCAATGCCACAGAAACATTTACCGGCATTTTTAACTTGCGGGGGTCATTTCTTATGTATAAATTATAGTTAAAAGTTCCCTTTGAATTTGACAAGCCAATCCTGCCGTGGTATATTGTAACGCCCCCCTGAACAACCTTCTGGAACTTTATGCCGTGATACAGGAATGTCCCGATATTCCTGTAAACAAAGAAGAATATCAGGAATGCGGCAACAGCAGCAACCATGAAAAGGACTATAACCAGTGTTTGTTTCTCCTCTTTTGAAAGCTTTCCTTTCCTGCCTCTAACAGGATTTTTTATTTCGCGCCCTGTTTTGTTTTCAGGCTTTTTTCCCCTCACCTTTTTTTTACCCCTCTTTTCTTTTTGCGCCATTTTTCAGTTTATTTCTGAGCTTTTTTAGTTTCTTCTCTCCGAAGTCTCTTCTTTTCTAAAGAAGAGAGCTCTTATATAATTCCGTAAATCCCAAATAACAACCTATCTGCCGCCCTTATTAAATTTTTTGCTGTTGAATCAATATAGATGCAATTCTCATCCTGATAAATTCCTTCATTTACGAGAGTGGCATTATTAAATTTTTTCTCGTTTATAACAATCAGGATATCCCAGCATGTCTTGACAGGCAAATCTGCGCATTCAGCCAGATTTGCCTGCTCCTCAAGGCAGGCAAGCTGCACCCTTAATGCAGGCAGGTTTCTGGCTATCTCATTCGCCGCTATCTTGGTTTCATCATTCAGGGCAACAAAATAAATCTCCCTGCCTGAAAAAAGGTTTTGCGATAACTTGGCAGAGTAGGAGATGTTTTCAACATCCTGCGGCAAATATCTTACAACAAGCCCAAAGTTTTGGTTCTGCAGCTGCCATAATCCACCTGAACTGGCAAACTCAAAATTGTTGTACTGCTTTCTCTCGCCCCGCCCCTGCTGCTGCCTCGCACTCCTGTCCATAATGCTGTAACCTGCAGTGCTTAACACCATTATTGCAACAAGTATTACTCCAACAACAATCTGGTTTCTCCTCTGTTTTTTTTCCCTCTCAGCTTTTGTTTCAATCCTCTTCATAAATCATTAATCAAGAAAAGAGATTTAAAGCTTTCGCTTGATTGTTGTTAAATGCAATAAATCTGGGCTTTTGAAAGATAACTTTATTAAATACTAACCTTTTACCTATTTAAATGACAAACATTAATTCGATATCTAAGAAAAAATATCTACTTTTTAGTGTTATTGGATCTCACGCAGGGGAATCTGAGCAAGAAATTTTTAATAGAAAAAAAAGAGAAATTCTTAATGCTGATAAATCGTTTTGGTTAATTAAATCATTTAAATCTAAAACTGAAGATATCCAGAATTTCTGTAGATTGGCTTCTGAAGAGGGTGAAGATATTTTTTGTATTTTTCTTGAAGCTTCTCAAAAAGGTGGTGCACAACCTACAAAAACAAATTCAGTTGCTTATCAATTTTCATCAAATAATATTCATTGGTCAGATATTCCGAAAGGGATTAGAGTAACTGGAAAAATTGATAAAAAAACTACTGCTTTAGTTTTAGAGAGTTTAGAAATCAATAATGAAAAGAAAGTTGAAATGGATTTATGGAATTATTCAAATTTTTTAAATGATTTAGAACCCATAAAATTCATGCAAGGAGCATCAACAATATGTGCAATAGAAAAACACAATAAAGGGATGAAATCAAGATATCGAAAAATTATTGCATTTGGAAAATTAACTAAGCCATTTGCAGTTTGGTTGAAATAAGCCCAGATTTACTCAAGCCACGCTGCGCTCTCCCTACGCTTCGCTTCGGTCGGGTCACTTAACAAGGGATATACGGTTCAGCCCTCGGCACGGGCTTCACCCAAATTTTGCTCCGTTTCACTCCGCAAAACTTCTGTTAATCGCATTTATATCCCCAATTTCTGGTAAATTTTGTCGTGGCTTCAGAAATTAATAATTTCTGATAGTGCTCAAGAATTGAAGATTCTTGACATGGTCAAAATCATCAAGGAAAATCAGGTCATTTGGCTTATCATATTTAAAAACAAGAACAAAATGCCCAACATGAACCCTTTTGTACTCTTTCAAATCGTAATGTAGATTCTTATAATGCTCTATGTCTAAGATGTTTAAAATTTCATTCATTTTATTTAGGAGATTTTCATAAAGCTGTTTGTCTTTCTTTTGCAGCTTGGCAAGAACTCTATCAAAATTTTTACTTGTTTTATACTTTCGGGGCATTTTACCCTTTTTCTATTTTCCTTCTTAATTGTTCAATAGAAGTAAAAGTTTCGCCATATCCCTCTTTTTCTATTCTTTTCAATTTTTCCAGATACTCTGGCCTTAATTCCGGCTCTAAAATGCTTGCTCCGCAGTCAATAACTATCTTTGCTATTGCCTCGCTTTTCGTTTTCAAGTTGTATCTGGCTTTCACTATGTTCAGGATGTGGTTTGCTTCATCTGGAATTTCAATCTATAAACCTTTCGGTTTTTTATTTAAGAATTCTTTTGAAAAAAAGATTTTCTTTTTCACCACTACTTATCTTTTCTAAAATATAATCTGTTAACAATTCTTTCAATCTATCTTCGCAATTTCTGACTATTTTTGCTGCTGAGGAAATGCCCGACACAATAAAAATCATTGAAAGATGAGAGCTAATAATTGTTGTAGTTTGTTTGATTACATCTCTTTCTTTATCATCTTTTTTTACAAATAAAACATGTTTCTCTATATTTTCCAAAATGTTTATGATATCTTTCTTGAATTTTTCAATAGAGATAATATCGTCTATTAATATCCCAATATACCTGTTTAAAATCCCATTTTCTACAAATTGAGCAATATGCAATCCCTTTACTTTATATTTATTAAAAATCTTATTTCGTAAATTCATTTTTCTTTCTTCTTCTTTTTCCTTCTCTAAACTTCTTAATGTTAAACCCATTTTCAATAAAAAAAGCATTTCACTATCTTCAATATACTCTTTATAAAAAGATAATTCACCAGACCTATATTGTTCTTTGACTATCTTAATTGTTTTTTCATCTTGAATAAAAGCGAGTTTCCTATCTTTAAATTTAGAAGCCAGCTTTTTAACAAATTCTTCTCCCCATTTAAGAAACCCTTCTGTTGCTCCCTTTGAAGCACTTTCTATAGGATCATAGGACATCTCCAAACTCCTCCAGATATTTAGAGACACTTAACTCATTATCGTCAAGGATTATTTCGCTACCGGGAAAAATAACCATATTCTCCATTTTAACAGGTATTTCTAAATATCTATCTAAAACTTTATTTCCTTTAGAATCCAATACAAATTCCCCGTCAGAATTATACCCTAATTCTTTTAACAGTAGAATTTTAGATTCAGGAGAAACTTGTTTTAATGAGACTAATTCCATTTTATTTTTCCTCTTTTATACAAAATAATGTAGAGTATTTAAATATTTATCTTTTATGCACAGTTTATAGTTTATGTTTTTTATGCCTGTCCAAAGATTCAAAATTCATGCTTGCCAGCAAGCAATAAAAAAATAAAAGAAAAAGAAAAAAATAAATAAAACAAAGCTAATTACACAACGTCTGCGTATGTAGCAGTTTGCTTCTTCAGTGCTGTTCCAACAGTTGTTGCAGGCTTGTTTGCTGTCACGTAAGTTACAGCCTTTCTTGTGTCTGCTCCCTCATAACCAGCGACAAGCATTGCAACCTTTCCAGTTGCGTAAGGCGAGTCCAAAACCTTTATGAGGAATTGGTCTGCGCTAATGCCTGACTTGTTTGTGAAGTCTGCTCCACAGATAGGCATGTCACTTCCGAGCAACTTTGCGGCAACAGTATTGATACAGCTTCCGCCAACAACAATCAGGTTCTTTGAGCTGACAGTGTCAATCTCAGAGTCCATCACTGCCACTGAACCAAGTTCAGCAACAGCGCTTCCTGTTGTTGAAGCTGAAACTTCTGCACTTGTTGTAGCAATAACAACATCCGCAAGCATCTGCTCATCAGGATATTTTATTGTAACTCTATCGTTGTCTGTTGAGTCATACTCGTTGAAAGTTCCATATCTTGTAACCTGCCTTCTCAAGTTTGAATCGCTTGTCAAACTTGTAAGAGGTGAAGCAATGTTTGTTACTAGAGGTGTAGAAACGCTAATCTCTACTGGTGATGTACTTCCAGATTTGTCAACATTTACACAAATGGCATCTCCATTGTCAGCATTGCCTGTTTCTGAAGTCTTCTTTTCCTCAATGAAAAGAATTGCTGCTCCGTTCTCTGTTGTTGAGTTGAACAAACAATCTGTTCCTGCTACTAAGGCACTGCCATCATTCTGATTTATGTCAATACCAATAATGGTATTGTTTGTACTGCCTCTGAAATCTATGGTATAGTTAACATTGCCGAACTTCTTGCTTCCATACCCGCTAGCAGCATTGCTGTTGTTGATGATAGATAATCCTGTCTCATAGTCAGCAAGTGTCTGTATACCTGGCAGTGAATAAGTGCCGGAATTTGATAGCGTGACAGGCTTTAAGATTGCAATCCAGCCACCTTTCGCAAGCTTTATTCTTGGATAGATGGTATTCTGCGTACCTGTTCCATTAGTTCCATAAGTGGCACCTGCACCCCATGTGATAGACGCATTTGAAGTGCTGCCGTTGTATACCTTGAACTTGTATTGATTGCCATCAATGTTTGTTGTTGCCTGACCTGATGTACCAACAGTTAATCCTCCCTCAAAGAGGTTTTTGCCTGTTATAACATCCTCAAATTGAACCTTTGAGGTAGTATCAAGGTCTCCTGTAGGCACCTCAGTAAGCTTTATGATTCTACCATAGTCGCCTACATTAATCACCGCATATTCGTTTATTAATACAGCATCGCTCTCAACAACATGTACGGTTTTGTTTGCTGAATCCGTAAGCAATGTTCTTATTCCTGTATCTGCATCATCGTCATCATGCCCGAAGTAGATTGTTTTTTCTCCTGCTTCGCCAGCAAGAGCACTTGTAAAGGTTACCTTTGCATTCCTGCTATTGTCTGTGTCAATCTTTACCTTATCTCTTGTTACAGCATCCAAATCTGGAGTTACAGAAACAAACTGTGTCTTGATCCCACCAAAAACAGGATCAACAAAACTTTCTCCTGCTTTGATGTAATCCTTTGTGGATGTTGTCATAGACACATTCACCTTGACTGCTGACACCAACGAATCAGATGTTGGGTCAATATCAACCTCTGTGCCATAGATAGATGTTTCATCACTGCCTTGTTTCACTGCTGAACCATGCTGCAAGATAATCTTCTTGCTCCCTATGTTTAAGTCGGCATAGCTAACCTGTGCTTCTTTTGCAAGGTAATGGACTGTTTTTGCATAAACCTCCAAGCCGCCAACCTTAGATGAGCTGCCTTCTGCGATTCTTCTTACTGTGCTTCCATCAATAGATACAGACACATAGTTCACAGAACTGATTAGCTCAATACTCGATACCTGAACAGAATAGGTTTTGCCGCCTATCTCAATTGAAGCAGTTTCGCCTTCTTTCAAGGTTTTCTCTGTTCCTGCACCAAACAATACAAGCTTGTCTGTTCCTGATGTTGTAGAGCCAGAGCCAATTGTGTAATCCTGACCCATTATCTTTATGCTGTTGCCTTGCACATCAGTATGTGTAATGTTCAAGTTCTTGTTGAAGGTAGTCACATATTGGTACAGATAATTTTCAGCAGCTGTTCCAACCTCTACAAGCAATGCAGGGTCATTCAAATCGCCTCCTGAAGTGCTGTAGTTAATTGCTCTACTGCCGAGTGTCAAGGTCTGGGTGTAGCTGTATTCTGTTCCTGCATCATCAAGAATTTTACCATTTCCAAGCAAAGTTGGTAACTCTGATTTTGTCAAAGAGGTTCTTGCATCATTCAACTTGCTGTTAAGATAAATCTTTTGGCTTGTTGTTGCAAGATTTGCTGACTCCTCCGTTGAGCTTGTGCTTGCTGAGCCGCCTGTTGCTGTCTGTTTTGCAAGCTCTGCCTGCAAGTTTGAAGCAATGTCAACAGCTGCAATATTGTCTATTGTGGCTGCACTTGCCCCTATGACTATCGCAACATCAGCTGCCCCGCTCTTGATAAAAGGTGAAGGGTATGCTGCGGCACTTGCTACAGCTATGCTTGAACCAATCATTACTGCGCTAGCTAACACTGAAGTAATTTTTCTAAAGTTAAATTTCATTTTGTTTTCACTTAACCTCCTTTCAACTGTATAATAATTCGGCCTTTGATACCATGCCTGGCATTAATAGGGTAATTGCCAAGCCAGATATCTTAGATAGTAATCTTCGTAGCCCCTATTTAAGAATCACTGTTACTGGCCAGTCTATGTTAAGCACTAATTTCCAGGCGTTTAAAAAGCTTTCGCTGGCTCTCCAGGATTCCAAGCTAGAGATAGAAGGGAAAAGCCGGATTTTCCGGCTTTTCTTTATAAATATGACGTCGTTACCGGGTTATAGTTACAACTTAGGAGAGCTAAGGAAGGGTTATTGCATCGGCTCATAATATTAGGTAAAAAATACCCTAGATATTACTTACCATAGAAGGGATTACTAAACATATAAGTAAAACATAATATTTAAATAGCTCTATTGCTTAAAAAGGATATGGCAAAAGAGGAAAAAACAGGGCATTTTGAAATCAAGTTAAGGCATGGGGCTTTCTCCACTTTTTTCAGGCGCTTTAAAGTTGAAGGCAGAAGGTATGCTGGCTTGGATTTCTCTGATATCTCTGCATTAAGGCAGCTTTTAAGCAATGAAAAAGCAAGGATACTCTGGACACTGCAGAACAAAAAGCCAGGCTCGCTCTACGAACTTTCAAAAATGCTAGGAAGGGATTTTAAATCAGTAAGGCAGGATATAGAGCTTTTGAGGCAGTTTAATCTTGTGAGGTTTGTGCAGGAAACAAAGGGGAAGAGAAAAAAATTAAGGCCAGTGATAAATATAGAGAAGCTGGATATAACAATAAGCCTCTAAATTCTTAATAGCAAAATTTAAGCACTATTTCTATGTCTCCTGCATCAAGGGGAACAAGCTCTTTTGCAGATAGGGTGTTTCCTGAACACTTTCCTTTGCTTAATGCAAGGATGTCTGCCTGCTGTTTCATGCCGAAAGTTGACTGCGTTGTTGAATAGCTGATATTTAAATGGTATGCACTAACTGGCCTGTCAATGCCCATATTGGGCATGGCTGCGTTAAGCATCTTCTCAGCTGTTTCCTTTAAACCCTGGCACGCTGGAATGCCGCTGCTGCACTGCATCCCCTCATAGCAGCTCTTAGCCAAATCTCTGAAAGTTTCATATGCTGGCTTGTAAACACTGCAGTCAGTTGTGTATTGCAGCATTGCACCAAGCAAATTTGAAACCTGCCTGCTTTCTATTGGTTCCTGCTTTTTTGTAAGCGACAAGCCAAGAAAAACAAGGGCAATAACCGCAATCAGCACAATAACAACAACAAAGCCTACTATCTCCTCCTGTGATTTTTTATTTTTCAAACTTCCAACCTTGTTCATTTTTATCTCCTCTCAAGCTTTACATTTTCAACTGAAACCAGCAGTTTCGCCAGGCTGCACTGCTGCCATGTATATCCTTCCTGCTGCAAAGTCCTGCACAAAGGCACAAAAGAGGCATAGCTCACTTCTGGCTTGCCCTTCTGGTAAATAGTAATGGTTTCTGATTTTGGATAAATCCTGACAACCTGTATCCTTACTATGCCTTTCCACAAATCATTGTATGCAGACATATTTCTTAGGGCATACAGCTTGTCCTCATCTATGCAAGCCCCATGCAAGCAGGAGAATTCAGGCATTGCCATGAACTTGTCAAGCAGGCTTATGGCCTGCTCTTCCAGCCGGTTATTCTTGGCAGCATAAACCTGCCTTACCTGATAATTTGAATAAAAGATAAACAGGATGGCAAATAATAATGCGAGAGCCAGCAGCATAAATGCAGTCTCCTGAATTTTCAGCTGGGCTTTTCTTGCCATATAGATTATTTTCTTATTATTGTCCATTTTTATCTAAAACACCCTGCAAACCAAGCCATTATTCTCATTTTCAGCTTGCTTGACAAAATCATTTATCATCTGTATATTCCCCCCTTTTGTGAGATAGGAAGCCTGCGTGCTTAAAACACTCATTTTTTCCCTGAGCTTGCCTGTGCCGCAGCCTCTCGCATCAAGCAGTTTGGATTTCTCTGCATAGAGCTTTGAAACCAAGCTTAACCTGCTCATCAATCTCTGGACATTGCACTTATACATCTCAGAATCAGAGAACACAGCAGCATACATAAGGGGCAGGCCAAGATAATAAACTATCTCAACCTTGCTGTCTGCCCTGTTCTCTACAATTCCATAATCATAAATATCTTCGCATAAACCAAAACACTGCCCATACACATTGATTTCACAGGCAGAATTCTGAAAGCATACTGTCCTGCTGCCTTTCCTGCATTCTCCTAACCTGTAAACAGCATGCATATTGCTCATGTTAAGCTCATTCAGTTCAGAAAGCACCTTGTCAGGAGGATTGACAAAGCAGTAATCCTGCATGACAGCATAGGTTAAATCAGCAACCTTAAATGGCATCTCAAATGGCTTTGAAAATACATACAAAACCTTGCCCTCCTGAAATTTGGAAAAAACATACTTGTTGTAGATGTTCTGGGTTGCTCCATACTCCTGCCATTTTTTCCCGAATGTGGAGAATGTTGCAATCTTCAGGTCCTCCCTGCCTATGCCAGAATAAACGCAGCTTAACTGCATTCTTGTCTGGACAGGCAGGTCTATCCTTGTAGCAACAGCAGAGGCAATGCTGCTTTCAATAGGGTTAAGCAAAACAGACAGTTTTGCCGCCAGTTCAGTGTCATACTGGTATCTCTGAATATTCATATATCTTGAAACAGCAAACAAAGCCAAGAAGAGTATTACAGCCCCGACAATGATTGCAAACACAAACTGGAATGGGATTTGCGCCTTTTTTTCTGTCATTTTTAATTTCCTATCCTTACAAGGGCATCGTTAAATCCCTTAACCAGCTTTATCCTGATTTTGCCTTTGACCTCTAGGAAGCATAATGGATTGGTTGCATTCTGGATACGGATATGCTTTATATCGCTGGCAGCCATGCTGCATGCCTTCTGCCACGGATAAAGAAAGAAGTTTGCGTTCCTGTACTTGAAATAAGCTGCCAAATCATCATAAATCTGCGAGGCAGTTTCCCTCTCCGCATCATTCAAGCCGGCAAGAATCTTGCCTATCTGGAGGTCAGCAAAACATGCATAGTCCAGCCCAGAGGGCAGTTCATGTTCAAAGAATGTTGATGCTTCCTGCGCCTGCCAGACCTCATCAATCTTATCCTGCAACTGCCTTGTAAACAAGCCGATATCTGCGCACCTCTTAACTTCCAAAAAATGCCTGATGACAAAAAAGGCAACAGCGAGAAAAACTGCGATTATAAACAGGGAAAAAATCATTTCAAGAGGAAGATGCATCTGCCCTGACTTTCCAAAATTAAACCTCTTTCTTGCCAAAATTGCCATGTTCCCTCTTTTGTATCCCATATAAAATAAACCACTATCTAAAAATCTTTTGGTTTATTAAAAGGTATTTAAACTTTGCTTGTTCATAACCCTATGATTATTAAAATGCCTGAGAAAATAAGCCACAATTGCGGCTTCTGTGTTGCACATACATTGCATGATGCATATTCTTTGATAAAATCACTCCAGCACAGAGGCAGGGAAGCAACGGGAATAGCTGCTGTGGGAACCAACAGAATAGACGTCATAAAGTGGAAAGGGCCTGTAGACAGGTTTGATATAATAGATTTGTATAAATTATTTCCAAGCACGCAGTATCATACCTATATGGCGCATGTCAGGTATGCAACAAGAGGAAGAAAAGACAGGATATTGGAGGATGCACACCCCCATACAATAGGCGGCAAAGCAGAAGATAAGGGCAATCACATATTAATATTGGATTGTGAAATGGCTGCGGTGCATAATGGCCAGATAAATGAAGGGTATTTTGACGGAATTGACAGGAATTTATTAAAAACAGAATGCGATACAGAGGCGCTGCTTCATTTATTTCGGGAAAAAGGCGAATATGAAATCTTAAAACAAATTCCCGGTGCATATACCCTGTCCATAGCAGATAAAAAGAGAAAAGAGATTATTATTTTAAGGGATAGGACGGGGATAAAGCCGGGCGTGTTGGGATGGAAGGACGGAAAATATTGCATTGCTTCAGAAGACATAGCCCTCAAAAAAAATGAAGGAATGTTCATAGAGGACCTTGATTTGGGCTCTGCATACTATTTGAATCCTGATGGCAGTTACGGTAAAAAGAATATTGCCAAGCAGCAAGCAGCATACTGCTTCTTTGAATGGAATTATATTGCAGATGTTGATTCTATCTTGAATGGAATAAGCGTGAGAAGGATAAGGGAATCTTTGGGGGAGATGCTTGTAAGGGAATTTTATGCCCAGGCGGATTTGGTGACATTCCTACCAAGATGCCCCGAAGTGGCCGCAAGAAGCTACGCCAAAAAAAGAGGCATCCCTTTTGAGCCTATTTTTTACAAGATGAGGGGCGAGAGGGCTTTTCAGGGCTCAACAATGGATGAGCGGAAAATTTCTATTGAAGAAAACCTGCACCTCCTGCCTGCAAAGGATAATCTGAAGGGAAAAAGGGTTATCTTGATAGATGACAGCACAGTAAGAGGCAATAATGCAAAGAGGGTAAGAGAGCTGCTGTATAAGCAGGCAGAAGTTGGAATTGCTTACCATGTAAATTATACGCCTGCAATAGGCATAGTTGGCAAGGACGGCACAGCAAGAGGATGCATGTTTGGGGTTGATATGCCGCCAAATGACAGTTTTATAGCCAGAGGCAGGACACTGGAAGAAATCAGCAGTGAAATGGGAATGCCTGTGAATTATATCTCCCTAGAGGGAATGTTAAGGGCATATGAAGAATCAGGAATGCCAAGAGAGGATTTATGCACCTATTGCATCGGGGGCAAGCATCCATTTGGAATTCTAAATCAGGATAGTTTTATGGCAAAAATTTAAATACAACTTTATCATTTTAACAGCATGATTGACATAAAACTCATAAGAGAAAATCCAAAGATAGTCAAGGAAAGCCAGAAAAAAAGGGGGCTTGATGAGAAAGAGATAGACAATCTAGTAGAGATTGACAGCAAGTGGAGGGTCATAAAGCAGGAAACAGACAGCACGAGGGCAGAAAGAAACAAGATAACCCTTGAAATAAATGAAGCCAAGAAACAAGGTAAAGATGTTAATGAGTTGATAAAAAAAGCAAGAGAACTTCCAGGCTTGCTTGCAAAAAATGAGGCAGGGCTGCAGAAACTTGAGCAGGAGAGAATTTCAATTCTTGAGAACATTCCCAATATCGTGGATAAGTCAGTTCCAGTGGGAGATGAAAGCAAAAATAAGGTTATAGAAAAAGTCGGCAAGGCAAAAAAGATTGCCTATGCAAAAGGGCATGAAGAACTGCTTCTCACACTTGAGCAACTGGATATAGAGAGGGCGGGCAAGGTTGCAGGGGCAAGGTTTTACTATCTGAAAAATGATATTGTAAAATTAAATTATGCCATAATCAATTTTGCGCTTGATTTGTTCAGGAAAAAGGGTTTTATCCTTATGCAGCCGCCGTACATGCTGAGGAGAGATGCATTAAAAGGCGCATTAAATCTCGCGACCTTTGAAGAAATGATTTACAAGATACAGGATGAGGACTTGTATCTTATAGGCACGGCAGAGCATGCCTTGAACGCTTACTATATGAATGAGGTTCTACAGGCAGACAAGCTGCCGGTAAGGTTCGCAGGAATCTCACCATGCTTCAGGAAAGAAGCTGGCTCGCATGGCAAGGACACAAAGGGAATTTTCAGGATACACCAGTTTGAAAAGGTTGAGCAGTTTGTTTTCTGCAAGCCAGAACAGGCATGGAAGGAATTTGATGAAATACTCAAAAACACAAAAGAGATTTTCAGGAAGCTTGAAATCCCATTCCAAGTTGTTATTTTGTCTTCGCGAGACATGGGCAGGACTGCAACAAAAACTGTTGATATTGAGGGATGGTTTCCATCGCAGAAGGCATACAGGGAACTCGGCTCTTGTTCAAACTGCACAGATTATCAGGCGAGAAGGAGCAACATAAAATATGATGAAAAAGGGGAAAGGAAATTTGTATACACCTTAAACAACACTGCAATTGCAACAGAGAGGGCAATTGTTGCCTTGGTTGAAAATCACCAGCAGAAAGACGGCAGCATAAAAATTCCTTCTGCACTCTGGCAATATACTGGCTTCAAGGAAATCAAGCCAAAAAATAAGGCAGCCAATAGGAAAAAGGCAAAGTTGCGGGAAAGAAAAAAATAGCAGGCAGGAAAACAGGGAAAAGAAAGAAAAAGTGAAGGGGGTTCTAATCAAGGTTAAAAAGGAAAGTTCACCGCAAAAAGCTCTTGCTTTTTGGGGCCCCGAAAATCTATAAAGATTTTCGCGGTAAGAAAACCTTGCTTTTGAAAGGAAAGTTCATAAGAAAACCTTGGTTGTCTTATAATGATTATTACTATTTCTGGGATGCCAGGCAGCGGAAAGAACACTGTTGCAGACATTCTTGCAAAAAAGCTTAAGCTGAAGAGATACAGCGTCGGGAATTACAGGAGAGGGATGGCAAAAAAACATGGAATGACATTACAGGAATTAAACAAGCTTGGAGAAAAACAGGGCTTTACTGACAAGGAAGCTGATGAATGGCAGAAAAGGATAGGAAAAAAACAAGGCAATTTCATAATTGACGGCAGGTTAAGCTGGCATTTTATCTCCAACTCCATAAAAATTTTTCTTGATGTCAAGCCGGAAATAGGGGCAAAGAGAATCATGCTTGACAACAGGCAGGAAGAAACTGCAAAAACAAATAGGCAGGCAATAAAGATGTGGAAAACAAGGGTTGCGTCAGATATCAAACGATACAAGAAATACTACAACCTCAATCCATACAGCAAGAAAAATTATGATTTTGTGCTTGATACTTCCAGCCTTAACATTAAAGAGGCAGCAGGCAAGGTTCTGGAGTTTATTAAAGCCTGTAAAAAATAAAACCTGGGATAATCCTCCTTTTTTCCTGAACCACTCAACTATTGCCCCCGATTACCCACCATAAAACCAAACAGGTTATTTAAAAGTGCCAAGGATTATTTATTTAATCCATTTGCTAACCCTAAACTTCCTTGCAATTCTGCTCCTGCTTAATCTCTCTCCCTGCTTCAATAGAAAATAATCAAGATTTTTCAGCTCTGCAGGCGTTATTCCAATAACAGGGATCCTGTGGGCAGGATACAGCTTGTTCTTCAGGACTTTCTTTTTCCATGCCAAAGGATAGCCGCCGTAAAATTCAACAAATATATTCCAATGGGGGATGTAAAAATCCGGGGTGCAGATGTTACCCCTGAATGGCTTTTTTGTTATCATCAGTGAAATTGATTCATACAGGCAGGGGATTTTGTTTTCGTAGAGAAAATTTGCTATCTTCTGTTCTCCCTTGCTCCTGACGAGAAATTTCTGTTTTGTTCTGAGGTGCTTTTTTAATGGGTTTTTTCCATGTTTTAAGAATTCCTTGAAAGCATCAGGGTTTTTCATGAAAAAATTCCTTATTTTCTCGGAGAATTCTTTTCTCACCCTCTTATCCCTAAATCTCGCATGTTGGGCTTTGCCCAGCTTTTCCCTATAGGCAGGATTTTTGTATGCCTTCACGATTGCATTAATCCGTTTCAGCTCAATTTTCCTGCTCTTCCTCAACCTTGCCTGCAATTCCTTTCCAGATTTAACTCTGCCCTTGCTTACAAAGCTGTAGCGCGACATTCATCAGGAAGGAAAGGAGGATTTTTAAACTTCTACACATTATAACCGAAAAGCTTAAATATCTCTACCTATTAGGAACGATATGGAAGAAGATAGTATTGAAGTGATTTGCAAGAGTAAAAATGAGAATTTGGAAGTAAAGAACTTTGAGATGGGATGCTCAGAGAACTGCCCTTGTTGCACATAAGGGTCAGGCGACTCTAAGTTGTGTAAATCTTTCTGGAAAATTTTGTTTAAGATATAGTTTTATACGTGTTTTTATTATATTCTCCTTTAAATAACATGCGGGTTTATCTAATTTGATATTTTTGAGGACAAGAGGGCACCCCCCACAGCAGAGAGGCAAAATCTTGCAAACTCTACACTTATCAATTTTAAGAGGGTCTCTAGCTAACCATTTGTAATAATTATAAGACATCGTCGCATTACCCCGACTGTCTATTTCTCCATCTAAGAAATTATCTAAAGGTAAAGCAATGCAAGAGTATAATTTTCCTTCTGGGTCTATTGTATATCCGTTAGCTGTGAGTTGCTTGCAGTATGAAAAAGAATGTGGTAGACCCATACCAAGTGCCATCTTAAATCCTTTATTTACCGCCATCTGCCATAATTTTGGTAGGAGTTTGATAGATGCAGGATAAGGATAATTACATGCGTTGCGTATGGGCAAAATTATCCCAAAATTAAGTGGCAATTCATTTAATTTGACTGCGACAAGTGAATCTAACAATTCTTCAACATGGGAATATGCTCTCTTATCTATATTTATACATACATAAGCACTAATATTTTGTTTTTTAATTTCAAGAAGATTTTTTATAATTTGGTCGTATGTCCCTTTACCACTTAGAAACGGCCTATTTCTATCATGTATACTCTTAGGTCCATTTAAGGTTATAGCAAGGGTTATAGGATACCTCTTTAATTTTTTAATGATCTTGTGGTTAAAAAGTGTGCCATTAGATACTATGCTGACAGAATATCTAATCCTATTTTGTTTAATAAATTGATTCATTTTTTCTAAAAAATAGAAAACAATCTCCCCATTTACCATGGGCTCACCACCATAAAATCTCAAAGAAAAACTTTGGCTGTTCTTTGCTAACACTGTTTTTTTAATGAATTTTATTATACTCTTTGCAGTAGGCTTATCCATAGATTTAGATAATTTTTCGCCTTCATAGCAATATTTGCAATTAAGGTTACACGAATAGGTTGGAATAACAACAAATTCTAATTCTGTGTTATTGTACTTATAACTTTCAAAAAGAACTTTAAAAATAGTTTTTTCATCAACTCTATCTTCGATCATTATCCCCTGATTTTTTAATAAAAAGACATCTTTAGAGAAAAGATTGTCAATTCTTCTGCCTTTTTTGAATATAAGTGAGCCTGTTAGGCAGTTATAGATTATCAAATTATTTTTATAAGGTATATTTAGATTATAATATGAAGGTTTCATTTTATACCTTAGTTAATTTGGGTCCATCTGAAGTGTCACTGATTTGATAGCCTTTGTTTTTTATTTGTGTTCTTACTTCATCAGCTTTTTTCCAGTTACCAGATTTTCTATATAACTCTCTTTCATCAATAAGTCTTTTAATATCCCGAGATAGATCTCCTAAAAATCTAGAGGTAGTCTCTGTCAAGTCAAGAGCTAACACTTTATCAAAATCTTTAATTAAATCATATTTTTCTTTGTTTCCTATCCCCTTTTCAGCCATTAGATTCCACAATGTAGCCAAAGCTTCGGGCATGTTAAGATCATAACTTATATTTTCAGTGAATTCTTTTTTATACGAGTCTATTAATTTATGATTAGTTTTGCTAAATTGGTCTCCTTGAATAATTGAAACAAGATTCTTTAGTCTTTCATAAGCATTTTTTGCAGATTGGAGGTTTTTCATGCTAAATACTAGGGGTTTTCTATAACTGGCTGTAAGGCAGAAATATCTATAGGCAAGAGGGTCAAAACCTTGTTTTTCTAAATCGTTTATGGTTAGAAAATTTCTTTCTGATTTGCCCATTTTCCCTTCTTTTAATATTAAAAATTCCCCATGAAGCCAATAATTCACAAATTTACTGCCTGTAGAAGCCTCTGACTGAGCTATTTCGTTAGTATGATGAACTGGGATGTGGTCTGTTCCTCCACAATGGACGTCAAAATGTTTACCAAGATACTTCATAGACATTGCTGAACATTCAATATGCCAGCCCGGAAAGCCCTTGCCCCATGGACTGTCCCATTCCATTTGCCTTTTTTTGTCTGTTGGAGAAAATTTCCACAAAGCAAAATCGGTAGGGGAGTTTTTTTCACCCATCTCTATTCTTTTGCCTGCCTTTAATTTTTCTATTCTTAGCTTAGCTAATTTTCCATAATCTTTTAATTTCGAGGTATCAAAGTAGATACCCTCGCTTGTTTTGTAAGTATATCCTTTACCTTCTAATCCCCTAATTAATTCTATCTGTTCTTTTATGTGGTCTGTAGCCTTACATATTATATCTGGTTTTTTTATATTCAATTTTTTCTCATCTACAAGAAAGGCTTTTGTGTAAAATTCTGCTATATCCCATATAGACTTTCCTTCCCTTTTTGCGCCTATCTCCATCTTGTCTTCACCAGTATCGGCATCGCTTGTTAAATGCCCCACATCAGTTATATTCATCACATGTTTCACTTTGTAGCCATTATATTCCAAGACCTTCTTCAAAACATCCTCAAAAATGTAAGTTCTTAGGTTGCCTATATGTGCATAATTATATACCGTAGGCCCACAACAATACATCTTAACATTTGGGGGGTTAATTGGCTTGAATTCTTCGAATCTTCTTCCTAAGGTATTAAAAAATACTATTTTGTTCTCCATTTTACCTAATACAGTCTCCAAGCTCATTTTTATCTTTTACTATTCTAATTTTTTATATATCTATACCCTTTGTTTAAAAAGCAGGTCTTAATAAACCCTTCTATTATTACTCCTTAAGAATAGTATCAAATAGAAAGATTTAAATATCCTTTATTGTTAATAATAACAATTAAAATGCCAGACATAACACATCTTTATGAGTGGATTCCAAAGGGCTTTGGGATAACCATAGAAGAAGATGTAGACCACTTGCTGTATGTGAAGCATAATGGAAAAACCAAGGGAACATTTAACCAGATGAATTTTACTGAGGAAATATTAAAAGAGCATGTTAAGAAGTTAAATCTTGAAGGAGTTATAAAGTAAACTTGAAAAATGGCACAAAATATTGAGAACAAATTAAGCAATGAGAATAAAGTTGAGGGGATATTGAAGGTAGGCAGGCATCTCAGGGAAATCCAAAGAAGGGGCGCAAGTTCAGGCATCTCAGGTGACAGGCAGGATAATCAGAACAATCAGGGCAATTCAAATTCTAACCATCAAAATCCTTTTTACAGCAAGTTCAGGAGAGGCGCAGGAGCCTTTCTTTTAGGGGTGAGTTTGATAGGGGGTGGTTTGGGGTTGATTTCAACTAATAAAGGATATTGTCAAGAAGTAAACGAACAAAAAATTGAAGATTCTGTCACCTCAAACCTTACGCAAGAATATGACCATCAGGAGATATGGAACAATAGGATTGATGATGATGTGTACAAGGGCAATGTTGCCTTTACTTCATATATTGGAAGCGGAACAAGCAGACAGACAGAATTATTCGCTGGGAAGATGGATGATGATGGAAATGTCAAGGATATAAAAAGGCTGACACATACACAAGAATGTGAAATAGGCCCAATTTTCACAGATACTCTGAGGATAGATTACGGAAGGGCTAAATCAACTTTGATAAAAGATATGGAGTTAGATAAGTGGTTTCGCATTAATAAAGACGGAACCAATATCCAGCCAATTGATTTTATGACATGGCTAGGGGAATACAGCAGAAACCACCGTTAAAACACATTTGTCTTCTCACTTGCCTTAACATCATACGCATTAACCTGCATGCTGCACTCTGAAGGTGCAGGCATGTTAGCAAACTTTCCCTATTATCAAATTGCCTAATAAAATATATTTTATAGTATAGATAAATTTATATATAGTTATATACAAAATTATATATGGTTATCGAAGACATAATACCAACTCTGCCAAAAAAGAAAGAGGGGATTGAGAATGCATATAAGAATTGTTGCAAAAATAAAAAATTCATTCCTGTAAAAAAAGATAATTTTTCTGTTTACTTAGAAAAAGCAAAAAGCGATTTATCAAACACAAAAACTGATTTTGGAAATCAGGCATGGGACGGGGTTATAATCAAATGCTATTATGCTATACATCATGCAATCAACGCCTTGCTTGTCAAATCACAAGGATTTTATTCAAAAGACCATATATGCGCAATATTAGCATTAAATTATCTTAAATTGATATCAGAAAGTTTCTATAAAAAATTAAGAGAGATAAATACAAAATTCTCGGATTTTACTGGTTTTGAGATAAGCTATTCATTGAGAAAATTAAGCCAGTATGATGTCCTAAAGTGGAAATCGATAAACAAAAAAGACGCTGAACAAATATACTCTCTGGCAAAAGAACTTATTTTATTTGTTGAAGTGGAGTGCTACAAATGATATTCCCAACATCTAAAGCAGAATACAAAATAATCAAGGAGATATATGAAAATCCTGGGATAAATATCTCGACATTGTTAAAAAAAACAAGAACTTCCCCCCAAGCAGGATACAAGTATATAAAAGAACTATTAAAGGCACAAATTATAAAAGAGGCAAAAGAAGGAGAGAAGCCTATTCTCAGGCGTTTCTATCCAAATTTCTCAGAAGTAGGAAAATTAATTTTTGCATTGATTGAAGAAAACAAAAAGCAGGATTTCTTGAATATTCATCCTATATTCAAAGGTGCAATAATTCAGTTTGAAAAAGAAATAATTGATCAGGTTGACTGTGTACTTATTTTTGGTTCATTCGCCAGAAAAAGTGAAACTAAAGAAAGCGATGTTGATATGCTTGTTCTTGGCAAAAAAGAAATCAAGAAATATATAGAGAAATTGACAGAGCGTGCTTTTATCACTATAAGAAATAAGATTTCATTAAGATTTAATAAAACCAAAGATTTCATTAAAAAAATTGAGAATAATGACTCTTTTGCAGTTCAGATACAAAAGGAGCATGTTGTTACAGTAAATGCCAAAAAATGGGTTGAAATAGTTTCAGAATTATAAATCTAAATAAAAAATTCAACCTGTTGGAACATCATACGCGTTTACCTGCATGCTGCACTCTGAAGGTGCAGGCATGTTTCCATAAATATCCCTGCACTTGATATAGTAAGTTATGTCTGTTCTCCAGTCTGCTGTGTGCTCTGTTGATGTTGTGAAAGGCATTTCAGTAGCAGCAGTAAAGTCAAACTTACAATCTTTAATGCTGTATCTGCACTCACTCTCTTCATCAGTTATTATTTTAAGCATGCCTGCATCCTGGTAGACCCTGACAATCAAAGGTGCAGTCCTGTCAACTTCTGTCTTGAAGCTGGTTATTGCCTTATCTGTATTGCCCCCTAAATCTCTGCATAGCACATAATAGGTATTGTTTTCTGCTGCATACAAATCTAACTTTTGTTCATGTATGCTGCTTCCAGTTGTAAAGAATTCTACCATTGCATTTTCATAACCTGCAGGAGAGAAATAGCAAGACGCATCTCCATTATTGTAGCCATTTGAAGTCTCAATCTTTAATGTAACAGGAACTGGCTCTGAGCCATACTTGATAGTTCCATTTGGCTCAATCTTTGTTATGTTAAGAGGAATTGTCCCTTTTAATGTGAAAACATAACTTTCCTTGTTCACATTCCTGTCACTTTCATTAGCAGTTCCAATAAGCCAAGGCTGGTCTCTGCACCTGAAATAAAATTTATTTTCAACTTTGTCCTGTATCTTCGTTAAAGTTGTTGAACATTTGTAAGTCATATCCCATTCCATTTGCTCAAGTGAGGAAGAACAAGCAAATGTGCTGTTCATATTTGAATAGTCCTGGTCTGTCTTGCTCCACTTGCATTCTGCTGGCTCGTTCAAATAAACATCTAAATCAGAATTTTTAGTGCCATAGGCGACAGGAGCGCCATTCTCAATGCCTGTTCTCATAACTGTTGCAGGAGTTGTATCAGGGCCAGGGTCAACGCAGAATTGCATTGCCATCTCCCCAAGATTCCAGTTTCCATTTCCATCCCTGCATCTTGCATAAAGCGTATACTTTCCATCATTCTTAAGTTCAGGGCTTTCAAGCTGTGCATTGATATGTGCAGGAGCAGGCAGGCTCATCTGCATGCTGTGATTATACATATACAGATTATCGCCAAAGAAGAACTGCATGTCATCAAACTTAGATGTGTGATTTGTGTCAACCTTGCATTGCGCAGGCTCATTTGTCTCTATGCCAAATGTCAAAGGTGTAAATGCCTTGATACAGCCATCTTGTGCGCCCTGCCTAATAATATTCCAGCAACCAGGTCCTGGAGGGCATGGCTTAACGCTTTGATAAGAATGGTCTTTTGTAAGCACGCCATCCCATGGCTTTATAGTCGGAGCATTTGTATCATCTTTATTGAGCCATGCGCAGATATCCTTGCCAGTTCCCTCATTCAACAAACTGCATCCAGTGCCCAAGCTCTCACACCTGTACTTGCTGCACGGCTTCATTGGCCCGCCAAGAGGTGCCTTATTGCATTTTTCGCAATCCTCTCCGCCTGTTGGTGGCTGCCAAGGCATACAAGTAAAGGTTACGGTTTCAGTTCTTGTTGAACCTATCTTCATAACTTTAAGGATTATTGCAACTATAATCATTGCAACAACCGCCCAAATAAGAGGGCCGAACCATGGCCCTTTCGGACCTAAAAGAAGCCACTTACCTGTTGCTCCTCCAAAACCTTTAACAAATCCTGCCATGGATGTCAAAGCAGCAGTACTAACGCCCGTCATTGTTACGGTATTAGCAGCTTCGCCTTTCAGACCAAACATTTGATTTATTAGAATTGATGTCAAATAAGCACCTGCTACATTAACTGCAAGATTAGCAAAGCCACCTTGTTGGGCGTTTATTGTTAACCATTGATTTAATGTTAATTCTTTACCTGGAGCATATCCTAATTTCAAACCTTTAAGACTAGTAACTCCCTTTTGCGTCCCTCCAAAGAATTTAGCAGCTTCTAATGCTGTCTCTCCAGAAACAGGTATGAAATGGAAACTATTAAATAATATCCCTACACCAATGGCAACACCCCCAGCAAATAAAATCCCGCCAAACTGCCCCATGCCAGCATCCTGATTGCTGACGTTCTTGTCTGGCTCGTTCTGCGTTCCAGAAATTTGATAACCATCATCTGTGAACTTTCCTGCAATATTATACTTGCCACCGCAATCACCCAGGCTTGTGCAGAATTTACTAATTGCATTTATCCAATTCTTCTCCTTGCATTCGCAATTTTGTATGCATTTCCATCCGCTCTTTAATGTCTTTTGATAAATAACAGTGCATGATTGTGTTGCCATGCTGCAATAAGTATTAGCAGATAAACCCCCGCCCTCTGTCTTTAAATTAAATCCCGGTGGAAAGTTAGGCACACACATCTTTGATTTTGTTGCAACAGTGTTTAATTCCATATACATGCAGTCATTATTATCCTTGCATGCCTTCTCAACATTCGGCTTTGTATTATAATCAAAGCACATCTTCCATGCATTTGCACGGCACATTGCCTCTGTAAAATTGCCAGAGCCTTCAACTTTAACACTATCCTGAACACAAATTGCCTGCCTGTAATCATCGCAGGGCTCAACCTTTTCCTCACCCTGCACACAAAGATTTCTCCAATGCCTTGAGCCAGGCGCATCTCTTCCCTTGCCAACCAACCCATCAAAAACGCACCAGCTCTCACCATGCTTGTAATCATTGCCATTTGAGGTTTTATAACAATTCAAGTCCCTGCAAATATAATCTCCTGAAGCTGGGCGCGGCTCAACTCCTGTTCTTGCCTTTCCGCACATTGAGCCAAGATAATACTGGCAGTTCCCGCAGGAAGGATCTTTTGCATTATTCTCATTAGGGTCACAGGATTTTTCCTTGCTCAAAATCTTCCCAAAATTATAGCTTCTCGTCTTGTCTGAATCATAAATATTCTCGGCATTGCCGCATGAATCAAACCAATATACTTCATCCTTGCCTTCTATGCATCCTGTTCTTGCCTGCCTTGCGCAGTTTGTTCCAAGCTGTTCTGCTGAACAGAGAAAATCTTTATAGAAAGCAGACTCATTTCTTGTTAATGTCTTGCACTCTGCCCTTGTGGCAAATTTGCATGTTCTTTCTGTTGCTGTGTCAATCACACAGGCACCTTTATCCTGGGATTGCGCAATCGCAACGCATGCAGATTCAGTTGTAATGCCGCTCCTGAAATCTGTTTCCAAGCCATAATATGAAGCAAGCTTCTTGCATTTTACTAATGTAGTGAGAGAAGCATCACTTCCTAAAACACAGCATCCTAATGAGCATTGCGCTATTTTGCAGTCTGCATTCACATCAAAGGTTCCATTTCTCAACTCGCATAATTTTCTTGGGGTATTCTCTGCGCAAGTTCCCTCAACAGAATCATAACAGCAGCCGAGCTTGCAGAATGAAGTTGAAGCGCATGCAGTCGGAGCAGACTTAAAAGCAGTATTACAAGTGTCAGACATGGAATTCTGGCAAAACAATCCAGAATCCTTGACTTTCTCGCAGCATGCCGGCTGTGCAGCTTTAACAACAGGAATCGGCGCTGCAATCAAAACTGAAAAAGCAAAGATTGAAACTATCAAAATAGCAATCTGGAAAAAAGCCTCGCTAACGACGCTCGGCTTTTTCAGCGCCTCTTTCAGCTTGATTTGAATTTTGGCTTTATCCATTTTAACTTAAAAATTTAATTAATATCAAGAGGAATAATACCAACAGCAGGGATATTGAAATCTCCTTCTTTTTTGTGAATAAACTTATAATTGCGGCGATTGCCACTCCTATTATCCCATAATCATAAGGTGTTATGTTTATCATTTTAAAATTGCAAGCATTAGAGCTCCAATTGTTGAGATAATGCCTCCAACTATAATTAAAGTTTTATCCTGAATTATGCTGCCGTAAGTTGTTAATATTATGCCTATTACAGCAATTCCTTTCTTTATATTCTCTGCCAAATTTCCTTTTTCTTTCTTTGCCATTTTTTGTTAAGGCCCTGAAGCGCCACTACTTTCCATTTTTAGCTTCCTATCACATCCATTCCAAGTTCCTCTGAATATTTAAATTCCACCAATTATTCCTTCCATTTTTCATCTTAAAATCCCGGAGGCATGACATAGCTCCTTGTCGCAAACAGGAATCTCTGCCCGCTTCCCCTTTCCTTTAGCATGTATATTGTGGCTTCTCCTGAGAGCTTCTTCTCTATATCTGTATTAGACTTGTAGAGCATATAGCTTAACTGGTCATAATCTCCGTAGCTTATCTCTGAGTTTACTATGTCCTGGGCGAGCATTGCCTGCTCATAAATTGGCGAGAGGATTATGGCTTGGAAATTCTCAAATGTCTTTGTCTCTTCCTTGCTTATTGTCAATGGAATTGAGGCAGAGATTATAACCTTTTTTGGCTGCAATGTTGTCTGCAACTGCAGGTTTCCTGTTTTTACTATATAGCCCTTCTTCTCCAGCTGGCTTTTTAACTGGGACACGCATGCCTGGACTTTCGGAGCAGTATAAGAGGTTATCTCTTCTTCAATGCTGTATTTCAGCATTGGCTGCTGATTAACACACTTTGAGTAATAGTCAGAAGTATAGCAAAGATAGTTTATCTTGTTGCTGTCATATGTTGCGTATGCCAGAGGTTTCAAAGTGCCGCCTTGTTTTGTTAATAACTGAATGGCGTCTGTTGCATAATCCTCCATGCATTTTTCTACATATGCCTGGGGCTCTGTAGCTTTTGGCATTACTTTGATTCCCCCCCTTAAGGAAAAAAACAAGGCAATCCCAGCAACGATGACAACGGCGATGATAACAAAGAGGGCAACTTGTGCTTTTTTGTTCAGAATAGCTGTTTTGCTCCCTCTTATTTGCATGCCTTTCAAACGAACAAGAAGTTTATAAATATTTTGAAATAACTGAAAATCACTCAGATTTTCTGAAAAGCACTCCCGCATTCAATAGGGAAAATAGGCAACTAAAATTAATAATCGATTGGGATATCCATTTTTTTTATTATCTTTCTGCCGTAAAAATCCGCATTTTTTGCTGATTTTTTTATTATGCCCCTAACTTTTTTCTCCAAAATAACCTCTAATTCTTTGATAGCCTGCTTGCTGATTTTTTTATTTTTCTGTTTGTATTACCAACTTGTTGGTAGAACCAACAAGTATTAATAAAATTGTTTAGTTTGTTGGTACTATAAAAAACTAATCTCTTTTAGGGAAAAGCACTCCAGCATTCTTAACCTTGCAGTCTTCCAGCAATCCAAACCTGCAATCTTCCAATCTTGCTTTTGTTAAATCAACTCCCAGCACAAAGGCAATTTTTTCTGCTGATGCAGGGATGAATGAATAAAGCAGGATTGAAATTATGCGCAATGAATCTGCAAGAGTATAAAGCACTTGCTCAAGCTCCTTGCCCTGCAGCAGCCATGCCTTTTTGCCCTGAACATAAAGATTGCATGCATTGACAAACTCAAAAATTAAAGCCAATGCCCTGTCAATCTCCAGGTTTTCCATTTTCTTTTTTATCTCATCAAGCTTCAGCTTTTTGCTTAGAATCTCATCAATTTTTGCCCTGCAAATCTTCCCGCCCAGTTTTTTCTCAATCAAACCAACAACCCTCGAAACCAGATTGCCTAAGTTATCTGCTAATTCTGAATTATATCTCTCCTTCAAAGCATCTTCAGAAAAATCCCCGTCTGATCCAAAGGGGATTCCTCTAACAAAGAAATATCTTAAGGCATCAACGCCATACTCTCCAGCGAGATAAACTGGGGAAATGACATTGCCAAGGGATTTTGAAATTTTCTGCCCGTTTATTGTGAAATAGCCATGGACAAACAGTTTTTTTGGCAGTGCTATTCCAAGTGCTAAAAGCAAAGCAGGCCATATTGTCGCATGAACTCGTAAAATATCATTGGCCATAAGCTGCACATCCGGCGGCCAGAATTTTTTAAAATTTTTTTTGTCATCAAGGCCGGTAATATAATTCCAGAAAGCATCAACCCACACGAAAGTGGTATGATCCTTATCAAATGGCAATCCTATGCCCCAGTATACCTCTGATTTTTTTCTTGATATGGATATATCCTGCAAGCCCTGCTCAATAAAGGAGATTACTTCATTTCTTCTTTTGATTGGCAATATGCAATATTTCCCTTGCTTAATTAAATCTAAAAGCTTGGGCTGAAAAGCTGAAAGTTTGAACAGATAGGCTTCTTCTTTCTTTATCTCTGGCTCTTTCTGATGTAAAGGACATTTGCCCTCTACCAAATCACTTTGAGTTAGATACTGCTCGCAGCCGACACAATAATATGCTTCATAATACCCCTTGAAGATAAATTTTTTATCATAAAGTTTCTGCAACACATTTTTAACTTCTTTTTCATGTTCTGGCTGAGTTGTTCTGAGGAAATTATTGTAAGATATATTCAAAATTTTCCATGTTTCTTTAAATTTATTAACAGTTTTATCAACAAATTGTTTTGGATTGGTGCCTTGGGATTCAGCAGTTCTCTGTATTTTAATGCCATGCTCATCTGTTCCTGTCAAGAAAAAAATATCTTCACCAAGAAGTTTATGCCATCTTGTGAGTATATCTGCCGCTATGGTAGTATATGCCGACCCCACATGGGGCTCTGCATTAGCATAATAGATTGGTGTTGTGACATAAAACTTCTTTCCTGCCTTCTCCGCAGTTCTGCCAGATTTCTGTTTAGTTTTGCTTGCCATATAAAAAAATAGGAACTCAGATTTATAAATTTAGTTAATTTTACCTCGCAGAAATTACAGGGATAGTTTTTTATAATCTCTCTGGGTTATATAATTATGAAAAGAAACAGGGCAAAAGTGGTGAGAAATGAGTTTGTTGTTCTTGCATCTTCATTGGTAATAACCGGCTTTTTGCTATTGTTTGAAAGTTTTGGCTATCTCAATGGAATAAGCCGGCTCTGGCCTGTCTTTTCCCTGATAATCGGCATTGGCCTGGCAATGCTATTCAGAAATCAGGGGGATACAGGCTTATTGTGGCTTGGCTCGCTTATGATAATGCTCAGCCTGTTTTTCTTTTACTTGAATTTCACTTCATGGAGGCGGCTTGCAATGCTATGGCCTGTTTTCATAGCAATATTTGGGCTGGCTTTTTTGTTCTGCTATTCCATAAACAAAAACAGGGCAGTCCTGATAGCAAGCATCTTCACGATACTATTAAGCATAGCTTTCATATTAATATTCAGCCTGTCAATAAAATTATGGCCTATCTCACTGATAATCGCAGGCATATTCATGTATATAGTGTCTAAATGCAATCAAAAAAATGGCTAAACAAAATATTCTGGAAGAGTGCAATAAGGACAAAAAGATAATCTTTGTTGAGCCTCAAGGCAGCAAGGAGAATGTTTTTTCTAAATGGATGAATATGCCTCTGCTTGGGCCAATATATCTTGCAACAATGCTGAAACAAAAGGGGTATGACGTTATTGTGCATAATGAAAATATGAGTGGCAGGGTTTCAAAGCATCAATTAAATGCAGATGTGTTATGCCTCACAGGGTTAACATCAACAATAGAGCGGGGATATGGGATATCCAAGGAATTTAGGGTAGTAAATCCTGACGGCAGGATAGTAATTGGCGGAATCCATGTCTCCTTCAATAAAGAGGAAGCGGCAAAATATGCGGATAATGTTGTGATAGGGGAAGGAGAGAATGTGATTCTAGATGTTATAGAGAACAAACCCCGACAGAAATTTATATTTGCTGACAGACAGACCAATATAAGCGGGCTGCCAACACCTGATTTTAGCGTTTTGAAGGATTATAAAAGGATGAGGATAACCCCTGTTATGACTTCTCGTGGATGCCCGTTTGCATGTAATTTTTGCTCTGTTACTGCAATGTTTGGCAGGCAGTACAGGACAAATAATGAAGAGCAGGTTATCAAAGAGATGAGGATGATAAAAACAAAAAGCAGCTTCATTTACGACGATAATTTCTGCGCGAATAAGGAAAGAAGCCACAGAATTTTGGATTCAATGAAAAGGGAAGATTTTAGATTTAAGTGGACTGCCCAAGTAAGATGTGATGCTGCAAAGGATGAAAAGCTGATCAAAAAAATGGCTGAAACAAATTGCCAATTGGTATGCATAGGATTTGAATCTGTAAACTCAAAAACATTGGATGGATACCAAAAGAGCCAGTCGTTAGAGGATATTAAATTAGCAATCAAAAGATTCCACGATTATGGCATAAGGATTCATGGAATGTTCATCTTCGGCTCAGATGAAGACAACAAATCCACATTCAAGCAAACAAACAATTTCTGCAACAACCAGGATATAGATTCTGTGCAGTACTCTGTCCTGGTGCCATTGCCAGGCACCCCCCTCTTTCAGAATCTAGAAGCGCAGAACAGATTGCTGCATAAGAAATGGAAATTTTATGACGGCATGCATGTTGTTTTCAAGCCAAAGAATTTCACTCCAATAGAACTTCAAGAGGGGGCGATAGACTGCTACAAGGACTTCTACACTTACGCAAAAGCGCTGAATGGCGCGGCAAATGTTGTCTATGACAGCACTATCAACTGCCTGAAGTCATCAGGCGAGAGGTTAAGGAGATATTTCTCAAAAAACTGGGACACAACACTCTTGGGGAAGTATATAATAAAAAAATGGCTGAAACAAAACAAGAATTATGTAGATTATCTCAAGACAGTATAAACAAGATTTCTGCTATTTTATTTTTTGCAAAACTCTTCACATAACCTAAGATATTTTTTATGAACAATAGGTTTTATCATATAACGTATGTTATAAAATAGAACTATTTAAGTCGTGTTCTTTTAATCCGGCAGAATTCTCCAGCAGCCAGGAATATTTTTGCAGATTTTAGTTGAGTGTTAATCCTCTTCTCAGATTATCTTCGTTATTCTTAGATAATTTTTGTCTCAGCTAATCTTCGGTTTCAACCCTCGGCGCCAGAACAAATCCAAGTTCAATCCCTTCTGTTTTAAAATCAAGCTGCATCGGATAATCTGTAGAAAACTGCAATAATGCCTTCTCGCTTAACTTTGATGCCTTGATGAATTTCTTGAGGTATTCAACTGAATATTTTGATTTTGCATCCTGAACATTGAGCTTTGCCTCGTCTGAGCTGAATTCTGCCCTTGCAGAATTCAAGGAGCCCTTTGCCTCAATTGCAAAAATGCCATCTTTCTTATTTGTAAGGAATGTGCATGCATCAGCAACGATAGAGGCGTCTTCAATTGCATCAGCAAACAGGGAAGAATCAATCTCAACCTTGCTGCTGAATTCCAGCTTTGGAGCCTGCTTATCCTCTGCATTGGTATCAATCAATGCAAGCGAAAAGCTCCTTTTCACTTTATCCTGGATATTGAAATTAAGTGTATTATCCTGCCTTTCAATGACAAGGCTGCTTCCAGCACCGCATCTTCTCAAAACTGCCTTTAAATCAGAAAGGTTCAAGCCGAGCTCTTCTGTTTCATCGTTCTCAAGCTTGAATTGTGAGAATGAAGATGCAGGCAGTTTCAGCATAACAAGGGCAACATTGGCCGGATCAATGGCAATAATGCTAATGCCCTGTTTTGTGACTCTTGCCCTTACTTCTGTGACAAGCTCTGAAATAATTGCAACTGCATCGCTCAATAATTTTGGCTCGTCAAGCTTAAGCATCATTTTTCTTACACTCCCTTTTTTGCATATCATCCTTAGTATTCAAATCTTACAGCATGAAGGCACTTTTAAATTTTGTTGTTGCAAGAAATAACAATCATTAGCCATTTTATTTTCTTCTCAAAAAAGCAGAAACTATAACAAGAGAAAATAAAATTGCCAAACCTGCTATGCCTGATGCTTTTGGGTTCTTATCTGTGAAATCCATGACTGCATAGCCTGTTGCCTGCAAGAATCCATGTGACAAAATTTTTATTGTGCTGCTCTGCAGTTCAGAAACATGCCCATAAACATCTACTGCATTAATCCTGCATGAAACTTCATCTCCTAGCTGCAGGCTTGCATGCAAAATTCTATCTTTACTTTCCTGTACAACAGCATTATTAACAAGCCATTCATATTCTACCTGCAAGGAGCTCATGTTCGCATCGTAAATATCTGCCTCGCATAAAACAGCAGAATCAGGATAGGCAAGTTCAGGCTTAATTTGCAGGGAATTTATTCTTGGGGGGGCATCTGCAACCCTTACATAAACATATGCTGTATTGCCTGCAAAAATTAACTGGCTGAGCAAAACAGCATAGAGGATTGATATTCCCAACACTAGTAATTTTTTTATACTCATTTTCTCTTCTAAGAATAAAAGAGGGGAAGGTTAAATATATTCCTAAAATGCCAGACACAACAGAAAGAATAAGGGAAACCGCAAGATTCTACTACAAGAGGAGGGACATACAAAAAGCATTAGTTGGATTCTCTGGGCATAGGGAGGTTGTTCCAAGATATCTCGACAGTTTTGGCAGGCGCCCAGACACCTTGCAGTATGAATCAGATGTTTCAGCCCTGGCAGACAAAGGAGCAACATCATTTCATTGTTCAGAAGAGCTTTGGAGAGACCCATTAAAACTGAACACAGAAATGACAGAGGAGCAGGTAAGAGAGCTAAGGCAGGGCTGGGACTTGCTCATAGACATTGACACGCAATATCTTGATTATGGGAAAGTAACAGCTGAACTGCTTGTTGAGGCATTGAAATTCCACAACATGCATTCTTTTGGCATTAAATATTCAGGAAGCAGGGGGTTTCATATAGGAATTTCCTACAGGGCATTCCCGGAAAAAATAGGGGAAATAGAAACAAGGAATCTCTTTCCAGAAGGGGCGAGGGCAATAACCTCTTACCTGTATGAAATAATCAAAAACAGGCTGGCAGAAAGGATAAATGAAATTTCAGGGATAAAATTCAAGGATGCTGTCCTTCCTGATTTTGTTCTTGTTTCTCCAAGGCACTTATTCAGGATGCCTTGGTCACTGCATGAAAAAACAAGCCTTGCAAGCATAGTTATCAAGCCAGAGCAATTAAGGCAGTTCAAGCCAAGCTGGGCAAAGCCTGAACTTGTAATGCCAAAGCCATTTTTGCCAGAGCCGGAGAAAAATGAGGCAAAAGAATTATTAATCCAGGCAATGGACTGGCAGGCAAGATTAAAGGCAAGCGAGAAGGAAAAATCAGTTGGAAAGAGAGGCGCATATTCAGAAGTAATCATAAAAGATTTGACTCCTGCATTGTATCCCCCATGCATCACAAACATTTTGGCAGGCATGAAGCAGGACGGCAGGAAAAGGGCATTGTTTATCCTGCTGAACTTTTTCAAAAGCTTAAAGCTGAATGAGGAGGAGATTGAAAAGAGGTTAGCAGAATGGAACAAAAAGAACTATAAGCAGTTAAGAGAAGGCTATGTAAGGACGCAGATTTCATGGTTCAAGAGACAGCAGGCAGTGCTCCCGCCAAACTGTGATAAAACAGTCTATAAAGAGATAGGTGTCTGCATGCCAGATGGCATGTGCGGGCTGATAAAAAATCCTGTAAATTACACAAACAGAAAGGCAAGATTGCTGAACCAGCAGGATAAGCCAGGAAAAAGGGTGAAGGAAAAATAAAATGAACGATGGGAACAAGGATGTAAGGCAGGCACTAAATGTAAGGGACATCTCAGACTACTTATACTGCGCAAGAAAAGTTTATCTGAGAAAAACCCTCAATCTAAGGGAAAAAACCAATGCAAAAATGATAAAGGGCATGATACGGCATGAAATTTTTGATGAACTCAATAAAACCGAAGCAAACATTGTTTCAGGCATAACACAGCAGAAGAACCTGACAGAGATGGGGGATATCTACAAGATGCATCTGCTTGGAATTACAGAACGGATTTTCAGAAAATATGAGAATCTTGCGGTTTCATTTGAGATAAACATGCAGGAATACTGGCAGGACTTCTGGAAAAATGTGCAGCAGGAAATACAGCTCAGAATCAAGGCAATCTCAAAACTACTTGAGAAAAATATTTTGGGCTATGAACTCTGGCAGAGCCTTGAGCCAAAATACCTGACAGAATTCAAGATTAGTTCAGAAAGATTGCAGCTTGTCGGCAGGATTGACAGGGTGATGATTGAAAAGCAGGACGGCAGGACAATTTATGTGCCATGCGAGATTAAAAATGCAGATGCAATAAAGCCATATGAATCAGACATGCTGCAGCTTGCATGTTATGCTATCCTGCTTGAGGACAAGTTTAACACAAAAGTCATGGAAGGCATAATACAATACAAAAACAAGAGCATCAGGATTGCGATTGATGAAAGCCGAAGGCAGAAAGTTTTCAGCATAATCAAATCAATAGACAATTTTCCTTCCTCGCAGATTCCAAAGATACAGGAAAATTTCAGGAAATGTGAGTCATGCGGCTTGCGGGATGAATGCTTTGATATCTAGTAAAAGATATATTACAATATATACTATTAAAAAATAATATACAACATTATTACTAAATTTAAAAGGAGATCTTCCCTTCTTTAAACAAGGGGTTATTAGGGATACCGTCTCGCTGTCTTTGACATGTTGGGACTTAACTAATTTTGCCTTTGTGCAACCCCTTACCTATTTTTTCTAGAATTTGTTTGGGGTTTACAATGGTATTAGCTTCTTTGGGATGTTTATGGATATGGTTAACATAATTATCTGCAGGGGATCTTCTGCTACCGTCTTTGCCGAAAATTATTTTTATATTTTTAAGATTTGGAAACAGATTAAAGAGTTCCCTTGAAAGCATTGCCTTAGGAAAATCTGGGCATATTATCATCTCTTTTATTTGTTTTAAGAAAGGTTCAATGCAGAAAAAGATAAGGGAACAATGTACCTTGCATTCCCTATTTTTAATCTGGATATCGGAATCAATTATCTTTTTGATTCCCTCCCGCGGAATGAAGACACTATTTTTAATAGTTTTAGTCTCATTCACAAAACCTACAACGGTACCTGGAAAGAGCTTCTCATTCCTTCTTTTATAACACTGGGTTACTTGGCAACTTGCGTCTACATAAATCTTCATTAACTTTTCACTTCCAATGGATATTTAAAATTTTATATATTCTTATTGCTGGTTTTAATATAAGCCATTTTCAAAGCAAGGGAGAACAAAAAAGCATAATAAAGGCAAAACAACGAAAGGATTTTAAAGTAAGCCGACTATAAAATTCCATGAACAAAAAACATATGGTTTTTTGCCTTGCGGCATTTTTTATGCTGGCAATTTTCAGCTCTAATGCCCTTGCTGCTTATAATGCAACAGAGGAGACAGGGCTTGTAAACAAGGGATACACATGGCTGTCTGATTCTGTGAGGGGAAAATGGCCTGTTGGAACAGAGGATACGGCATTTTCATTGCTGGCATTGGCATATGACGATATGCTTGCCTCTCAGGGCAAGGCGGCACTAGAAGAAACAAGCAAGGATTTGGAGTGCTGGCCAAAGGCATCCTGCAATGTCAAGGAGACTGCCTTGGCTGTAATGGCGTTGGCAAGAATAGGGCAGGATACAAGCAAGGCAGAGGAATGGCTGATGGCAAAAAATAGCACGCCTTCTGAATTAAACTGGTTCCTGCAGATTGACTCCGCAGAAAAAACAACATGCACTGTATATTACAACCAGGACAGCTTAAGCTACAACATAACACTTGACACAAACAAGAAAATAAATAAGGCAGCTGGAAGCTGCCTAAGCCTGAGCTATGGAAACTACTGGCTCAAGATTTCAAGAGACTGTTATGAGAAAAAATTCTCAATTTCCTGCGACAGGGAGTTTGTTACAACACTATTTTACCAGAAGCCAGGCACTCCGACAATATATATATCCAGCGACACAAAACGAATGTCAGCAGGGGGGGAGGCAGCATTAAAGATAAGCTCAATCTGCCTGAAATCACAGGATTCATGTGATTATGAAGGCACTGCATGGGCAGCATTTGCCTTATCCAAAAACAGGGACGCCTCTGTGTTCATTCCGTATCTGGTTGGATACGCAGAAGCAAACAAGAATGTTATGCCTGAAGCATTTTTGTTGCTGTTGACAGGGCAGGATGATTATGCAAATTCCCTTATAAGCCAATTCAAAAGAGAGGGTTATTGGAGTTCAGGAAGCAGAAATTCATATTTTGACACTGCACTTGCATTGCTCGCCTTGAAAGATAAGGCACCAAAACAAAAAGATATAGCAAAGAACTGGCTTTTAAAAGAGCAGGCAAAATCAGGTCCAGATACTGGAAGCTGGCAGAATAGCAGGAAAGATACTGGTTTTGTATTGTATTCAGTCTGGCCAAAGGACGCAACATATGTCAGAACAGAAAAAACCTACTGCAATGACTATGGCTATTTCTGCCTGCCAACCTATGACTGCAATTTTGATGCAAGGCTGCCTGATTATTACTGCTCTGGCTCAGATGTTTGCTGTATGGAAAAACAGGAGGAAAAACTGCAGAGCTGCAGCGAAATGGAAGGGAATATCTGCGATTACAATGCAATATGCAGTGGGACAAGCAAAAATTCATTGAATGGATTATGCTGCATAGGAGACTGTGAAACACCTCAGGAATTAAGCGAGTGCGAGAAATTAGGGGATACATGCAGATATAATAAATGTGTAGAAGGAGAAAAGAAAAATGATTTGGAATGTGCAGGGGCAAGAATATGCTGCCAGCCAGAAATTGCAAAAAAGGGCAGCAAGCTGCTCTTGTGGATAATGCTTGGAATAATCGCTGCAGGAATTATCGCATTTTTCCTGGCAGGCAAGAAATTCAAATTCAAGCCAAGGCAAAAACCTGGCATGATAATAAAGCCAGGCCCAAGATTTCCCCCTTTCCCTCCCCAGCAAGCAAGGCCTTTCGCTAGGTCATTCGGCAGAAGCCAGCCAAGGGAGCTAAGCTCAAACAAGGACTTGGAGGAAACATTAAGAAAATTAAGGGAAAGGGGGTTGTGATAGGCAGCTGTATCTATCGTTAGATTTATTAATCTTTTTTATTTAATTCTTGGAAGAGGTTATAGAATGAAAAGAATTTGCCTTGTCTTGGCAGCATTACTTGCTGTATTTTCATTGCTCCCGTTAAATTATGCATTTGAAATAAAAACAAGTAAGATGTCATATCTCACAGGAGAAACATTTCTTGCAGAAGTGAACGCAGAATTTATTGAGCAGCTTGCAGCGAAAAATATTTTCTTTTACAAAAATAACCAGGAGATTGAGCCGGCATTTTACATTTTGCAGGCATCAAAACAACAGTATTTCATCTGGGTTAACCTGCAGGACACAGGAAATTACAGTTTTGTGATAAAAAACATGCTCTACAAAGAAAATGGGGTTTTGAAGGGAGATGAGAAGGGGGTTGAGTTTGAAGTAGAGCCATCAATCAATGTTCTTTACCAATCATTAATCCAGACTGTGAAAAGCAAATGGCCTAGTTCTATAGACGAAAACGCGCTTTCATTAATGGCTTTGTCTTATGATGATGCGCTTGTATCAGCCGGCAGGGCAGTATTGATGAGTAAGAGCAAGGATGGTGGAGAGTGCTGGCCAAAGGCATCCTGCAATGTAAAGGAAACTTCTCTTGCAATAATGGCATTGGATAAGATGAATATAGCAGTAAAAACAGAATGGCTTGTTGACAGCCAGAACAATCTTGATTTGGGATTGTGGAATCTGCAAATCAACTCTGCATCCCAGCAGGAATGCAAGCTGCTTATCAATACTGAATCCCAGACATTAAACCTTTCACAGAGCACAAACACAATAGAGCTGGACTTGAAAAGCAAGCCGGAAACTGCAAGCATAAAAGTAAACTGCTCTATTGTCTCTGGAAAAATTATCCATACATATCTCGGCAGAATAACTGAATTTCCAATGCAAATCCAAAGCAATGAAGCAGGCATTGAATTAAACAATAAAAAATGCTTTGGAGCAGGATACAGAAGCGAGTGCGATTCAGAATCAACTGCTTATGCGGTATTGGCATTGAAGAGCATAGATGCAGAGAAAACCAAGGCAGTTGAATGGCTCAAGAAAAATGCGCAGACAACAAAGGAAAAATCCATTGTTTTATACCTGTCAAGCTCTTCTGATATTGAAAACTGGCTTGTAAACAACCAGCATTCCTCTGGATATTCCAGCAGCAAGTCCCTGCTTGAATCACAGCAGGCAGATTTTGAATCAACTGTTTTTGCGGCATTGGCATTAAAAAAGGAGAAGAAAACAGCAGAATATGGAAAAGCTGAAACATGGCTTAAAGATAATTTTGTTAATGCAAACTTAAAAGACAAGGCATTGGCAGCCGCATATATATTCATAGCATCAGGCATAGAACCGATAATAACAATTAATCCTGCTGCATTAAAGGCAAAAACAAACACCACGATTAACACAGTCATCTCTAACAAGGCAGTCCTGCCTGTAAACATAACAGCGGAATTTTTGCCATTCAAGACAAAGCAGACTCTGAGCATCAAGGCAGGCAGCTCTGAAAAATTAACATTTGAAGTGCCGATAAAGATAGGCAGGCAGGAAATAATAAACGACACTCCAGGCAGTATTAATTTAGAAGGCAAAACAAGCCTGCTTGCAGAAAACAGCTACAGCATCCCGGTTATTATTCTTGCAACTGAAAATGAGACAGCAAATGAGACAATAGAGATTCCTGCATGGCACTTCAAATTCTCAACAGATAGCATCAAAGCAACAATTCTTGCCGGAGATGAGACATTGATGCCATTAACCTTGAGAGATTTGTCGCATTATGTCATAAGGGACATTTCAATAACCTATAGCAGGGATTTGAAAGACATAATAAACATAACCCCAACAAGCATGGCATTTATCAATCCGGGGGAAGAGGCAGGGATAAACCTGACATTCAAATCAGGAAAAATAAGGAACATTTCCGGCTTTATTGAGGCAAGGGCAGCAAGCCCTGTAGAGATTTCAGCAATGCTGCCTGTTGAAATTTCATTCACAACAAATGCAACTGCAGTCAGCATCAAAATCAACACAACTGAAGAAGAAAAAACATGCAGGGAGATGAACGGAACAGTATGCAAGGGCAAGCTTGTATGCACAAAGACAACAAAGGCAAAGGATAATGACAGGTGCTGCATCGGGACATGCAAAAGCGGCATAAACATGACAAGGATTGTAGGCATTCTGCTCATAACAATCGCAGTAATAATCCTTGCAGTTTTTGTTATGATTGGGCTAAAAAAGCCGAAAAAGCAGTCAAGGGATATTTATTCAGACATAGAAAAGAAATATTCAAAGCCAAGCAGGATAATTGAGCCGAAGGGCTAACCAGATTTTTGTTTCTCTTTTTCATCAACTATTCCTTCTTTTTTCTCTGCTGGCTTTTCTTCATTATGCTCTTTCTTTACCTCAGAAACCTTAATCTCAACATCAATCCCCATAATCTCCTTAACTTTCTTCGCAAACTCCTTTTCTATTGCCTCGGGGACTTTAACAAAGAATTCAATTATGCCCTTGCCATTCTCAATCCTGACATTTTCTGCCTTTCCAAGCAAGAAACCTGCAAGAATTTTCAGCTTCTCTGCTGCATCTTCAATTGCCTTATTTACCCTGAATCTGTAAACAACAGCCCTGCCTGCCAAGGGATTATTAAAATCCGTTATCACCCTGCCTGAGGAAACAGATGCAATCCTTACAAGCATGCCGTCCAGATTAAGCATCATCCCCTGCATTGGCATAATGCCCTTTTCCCTGAAAATTTTTAATGGTATAACTTTGACAAGCTTTGTGTCTCTCTCGCCAAATGCCTCTTTTGGGGAGATTTCAACTTCATGCCATTTCCCAAGTTCCTTGCCTTCAAGCGCCTTGTCCAAGCCAGGCAAAAGCATGCCCTGCCCTATGCAAATCCCCAATGGCATGAACTTGCTTTTTTCAGAAGCATCATGCAAGAGCCCTGCCTTTTCTGCCTCGTCAAGCAGTGTTGTGTCAAAAACAGCGTTTGTTTCCCTGACTCTTGCTGTAAAGTCCATCTCAACAAAATCATTTTTCTTGACCATTTGAAAGCAAGAAAAAGCAGGTTTAAAAATTTAATCCTGAAAATAACAACAACAAAAAATTTTATAAACCATTCTAATCTACAACTTGCATGCCAATCAAGATGGTTTATGTTACTGAATTAAGAGAGGGGAATTATGTGATTATTGAAGGGGTTCCATGCATTGTCAGGAACATAGAGATAAGCAAGACAGGGAAGCACGGGCATTCCAAGGCAAGATTTGATGCTATTGGCTTGATTGACAACAAGAAGAGGGTCGTTCTTTTGCCTGGGCATGAAAAACTTGATGTTCCTTTGGTTGAGAAGAAAAGGGGGCAAGTCCTGTCAATAAGAGAAAAAGCAAGCATAATGGATTTGGAAAGCTTTGAAACAATTGAGATTGCAGTTCCTGATGATTTAAAAGAAGAGATTAAAGAAGGCGTTCAAGTGGAGTACTGGGATGTTGAGGGGCAGAAAGTAATAAAAAGGGTAATGGGTTCTGCTGCCTGACTGAAAAATGGCTGTAAAGATTCCTGCTGCGCAGGCAAGGTTGTTGAAGAATATATGGATTTGCAAAAACTGCAATTCAAAAATCAGGGCAAAGTCAAGGCAGATAATTGAAGGCAAAGTCAAGTGCAGGAAATGCAAGTCAAGGAATTTTAGGCCCATGAGGAAGAGGGGAACAACAGCCAAATAAGCCCTGAAAGGTTGAAGAGAAGCGAAAGAGAGGAGCAATAAAGTTTTGTAAAAATGAATTTTTTATATTATGATTTGATTTTTCTTGCCTTATTCTGCCTGTCAATGGTCTTGATTTTCTTGAAGAATAAAAAGAATGTCAAGGTTGAAAGCAGATTTTTTATCCTTTATAAGACAAAAGTAGGGCTGAAAATCATAAATTTCATTGGAAACAGGTTCAAAAAAACACTTAAGATTTTGAGTTATATTGTTATGGCTACAGGATACATGCTTATGGCTCTCGCAGTATTTCTTTTTGTGCAGATGATTGCCTCCGTAATAAAAATGCCGGAAATCCTCAAGATAGCAAAAGTTCCGCCTATAATGCCTTTAATACCTTACTTGCCCCAGATGTTTAATATAGATTTCCTTCCACCTTTTTACTTTACTTACTGGATTATTGCAATTGCCATTATAGCCGTATTCCATGAAGGGGCGCATGGCATATTCGCAAAGTTTTACAAGGTTAAAGTCAAATCAACAGGATTTGGCTTTCTTGGGCCTTTCCTTGCGGCATTTGTTGAGCCAGATGAAAAACAGCTCGCAAAAAAGAGGGGCAGGGAGCAGATTGCAATCCTCGCAGCAGGAAGCTTCGCAAATCTTCTGATGGCACTGATTTTTATAGCCCTTATAGCCCTGTTCTTTTACTTCTTTTTTTCACCGCAGGGGGTGCAGTTTGAAACCTATGCTTCTAGTGCAATCAACATAAGCAGCATAACTGCGATAAGCGGTATTTCCATTGAAAATCCAAGCATCCAGGATATCGCCTTGGCAATGCAAAATCTGAATACAATAGACGTGAATCTTAAAGTTGACCGCAAAACAATAAACCTCACAAAAATAGAAACTCTAGATGGCACCTATTTTGCTGTCACTAAAAATTTGAAGTCTGAGTTGAAGCAGGAGATGAAAAAAGGTAACTCTTCTGTGCAGCAGCTTCTTGTTTTTGATGACACGCCTGCGCTGCATGCAGGATTGCAGGGGGCAATAACCAAAATAGACTCTGCAACAATAAGGAATCTGGATGAGTTTGAAGCGCAGCTCTTAAAATACAAGCCAAATGATGAAGTAATTATTGAAACTAAGAACAAAGACAGCTACAATTATTACAAAGTCAGGCTTGCGGCAAGGCATGAGAACAAATCTTTAGCTTACTTAGGGGTGGGCTTTATTAATGTGAAGGCAAGAACAGGAATCCTTGGCTATATCGGAAGGATAATAAACAAATTAAAGAATCCAACAATATTCTACCTGCCAAAATATTCACCCGGATTAACAATTTTTGTCTATAACCTTTTATGGTGGATAATCATGATAAATCTCTCGGTTGCAATAATGAACATGCTGCCTCTCGGCATTTTTGACGGCGGCAGGGTTTTCTATCTCACTATTCTTGCCATAACAAAATCAAAGAAAAAAGCAGGCTTGATTTTCAAGATAATGACTTATCTGCTTCTAGGGCTTGTTATTGCCCTTACAGTAATGTGGGTAATCGTGATGATATAACAAAAGCTCTTTTAGAAAAGACCTTGGAGAAAAACAAAATAACAAAAGGTTTTTATCTTATTCCTTCTGAATTAAATATAACTCTTTAAAAGGAAAAGATCTTAAGAAAAACCATTGGTTTGTCTTATGGGCCTGTAGTCCAACGGTTAAGACGCGTCCCTCGCATGGATGAAATCTGAGTTCAATTCTCAGCAGGTCCATCTTCAGTTTCAAAATTTGAAAAATGATTCCCAAAAGCATAAAATCTGAATTTGAGAGGCAGGGCTACAGGATTGTAGGCAGGCACTCAGCAATAAAGATTTGCCTTTGGTGCAAGAATGCAATAAGGGGCGAAGGCACATGCTACAAGCATGCTTTCTATGGCATTAAAAGCTGGAGATGCGTGCAGATGTCATGCAGTTTAGTAAACTGCTCAAACAGATGCCTGCACTGCTGGAGGGATATGAAGCTGACAATCAATGAAGAAATAAAAAATCCAGACGAGCCCAAGTTTATAGTTGAGCAGAGCATTAGGGAACAGAAAGAAATCTTGCAGGGTTTTAAAGGCAGCGCAAAAATAAACAGGAAAAGAATTGAAGAGGCAATGAATCCTCTACACTTTGCAATAAGCCTGGCTGGAGAGGCATTTTTCTATCCAAAACTTGCAGAACTGATACAGGAGATACACAAAAGAGGCATGACTTCTTTTCTTGTTTCAAACGGGCAGCTGCCTGACAAGATTTCCGAGCTAATCAAGCAAGACATATTTCCAACACAGTTTTATATTTCACTTAATGCACCAAACAAAAAACTGTATTCAAAAATGTGCAGGCCATTGTTCAAGGATGCATGGCAGAGATTTAACAAAAGCTTAGAAATAATGAGGAAAATTGGAACAAGAACTGTGTTGAGAATGACACTTGTGAGGGATTTAAACATGATTGAGCCGGAAAATTATGCAAAACTCATAAAAAAAGCCCAGCCAGACTTTGTGGAGGTAAAAAGTTATATGGCTGTTGGGTCATCAAGGCAGAGATTGCCTTATGACAGAATGCCTTTGCATTCTGAAGTCAGGGGATTTGCAGAGAATATTGCAAAACATGCCGGCTTGAGAATTCTTGATGAGAAAAAAGAGAGCAGGGTTGTTTTGTTAGGCAAAAGCAGGAAGAATTTGAAATTGAAATTTAGAGATTAAGCAAAATAAAACTGCAAGAATTAAAGTTCAATCACTTTCCCTTCTGCACCAGGATTCAAAATTGTTGTTCTACTTAATTTTTCCTCTTTTCCGGCATTCTCATGGAAATGCCCACATATGCAAAAGTCTGGCTCATGCTTCCCAATAAATTCCCTTATTGCCTTGCTTCCAACATGCATGCCATCAATCCTGTCAAGCATTGTGTTAAGCGGGGGCTCGTGAACAACAAGAACAGCCTTTTTTCCCTTTCCTGCAAACCTTCCAAACTTTCTAAGCTGCCTATCAATTTCCATGTCATCCAGCTCAAACGGAGTTGAAAAGGGCGTTATCTTGCTTCCCCCCAGGCCGATAAATATCCTTCCCTCAAGCTCAAGAACAGAGTTGTGCAGATTCCTTACAAACTTGAATTTCCTTGCGGCATCCCTAATATCATTAGGCAGTTCGTGGTTGCCAGGAATGAGAATCAAAGGCAAGCCAATATCCAGTCTTTCAATGAGGTTATCTAGATTGCTTCCAAAAAAAGTCAAATCCCCTGCACAAACAAGAGCAGAAACCTCTTCTTTCCTTGCTATCTCAACAATATTCTTTATTCTGCCAATCTCTCCGTGAACATCCACAAAAACAAGGATTTTCATTTTCCACTAAGGAGAGAAAAAAGAGATGTTTTTAAAGATTGTGAAAGCAAGAAATGACATCCTCCTCGCCCTAAAGGGCGAGGTATCCTCCGTTATCAAATATTGAACACAAGAAAAGCATAAAGAAAAATGGCAAATGCAATCCCCCTCAAGATAAAATTAAATAGAAGGTATTAGAAACCAAGGAATTCAAAAGAACCTTGGTTCTTTTATGGAAGCATGGCAATTCCTCCTCTATTTGAAAATAGGGGGTTGATAAGGGGTTTCCCCTTATTTGCGATATTGTAATGAAGAAATTAAAGTTCCTTCACACCCTCTTTTGTCAAAACCATGAACCTTATGCCAACAGGCAGGCATAAAAGGGCGGCAATCAGGGCCATGTGCTCTTTGCCTGAGCCAGAAGCAATGCTCAATGCAACCTCTGTGCCCTGCAGCTTGTCTCTTAGCTTGCTCATCAAATCCTCTTTTAGATTTATAATCGGCTGGTTAAAATCAACAAAAATAAACTCTGAAGGCTTGTCCCCCTTGAATTTTTCTGCATATTGCTCACCAACAAGGATAACCTTTTCCCAGCTTCCTTGCTTAATCAAGCCGGAAATTTGAGCCCAGCTCCCCTTGCCTGTGGAGAGCAATGCAACTAATTCCATCATGTTTTTTGCCCTTTTTAATTTATAAAGTTTGTTTATTACTTGATTAAGGTACTAAAATTTCCCAAGGAAAGGTTTAATAACAAATCTGCATAAAAAAGTTTATGGCAAAAGTGGTGAAAGATTCTGCCTTAAGCGAATTGATTCTAAGAAAATATGAAAAGCCCTATAATCTCAACAGAAGAGATACTGTAAAGAAAATTTGTCTGAGCTTGGGCTTGTTGCAGGCAGGTGACAGCAGGGATATTATTGTAGATATTCTGCTTGTGTTGATAGAAACAAGCAAGGAAAAAAGGGAGCTTGAAGTTAAACAAATACAAGAGAAAGCAGTAAAAATCAGGCAAGAAAACAGCTTAGAGGCAAAGGGCATAGCAGAGTCAAACATTAGAAGGCAGCTGAAGAGATTAAGGGATTTGATGATTGTTGAAAAGCAGGCAAACGGCTACAAGCTGAGCGAGTTTGAATCTTTAAGTAGCATATTCAAGAATAAGATAGAGGGTTTTTTGCTGCCCCAAATCCTCACAAGGATAAAGGAATATCTTGCTGAACTGGAAAAGAGTTAACTTAATCCTTTTATTATTCCGCTTAAATATGGCATTTGCCTTTCGATAACCTCTTTCTTGCATTCTCATTCGATTTTAAAAAATCCAAAAGGTTTATCCCTTGATATAAATAACCTTTATTTAGGTTGTAATAACCCTGATGATAGTTATATTCAGACATTTCTATAAAAGTTGTCAGGATTGAAAGGCAGGAAATGTTTTTATTTGTTCATGCTATAGATTATTAGGATGAAACTAAAAAGAGATGCTCGCGGGAGGTTTGCGAAAGGCAATGTTCCCCCATTGAAGGCATTGGGGAACATGCCTGAATGGTGGAGGATGAAGGATTCCTTTGCAAAGAAGAAGCTGTATGCTGAAAACCCTTCACTTGCGAAACAGCATTCTGATTTTATGTATGAATATTACAAAAATCCTGCAAACAGGGAAAAGACAAGGAAGGCTGTTCTTGATTTCTTGAAGAAGAATAAGGATTTTGGAAGGAGAGTGAGTGCAAAGCTGGTTGAATATAATAAAAAAAATCCTGAAGCTTCTGCAAGGCATAGAAGATTTATGCATGATTACTGGAGCAATGATAAGAAAAGGAAAGAAAAAAGCCTTGAGATGAAGCAGATGTACAGGGAAAATCCTGACAAAAGAAAGAGGTTAAGCGAGTTCAAGATTTTGTATTACAAAAAGCATCCTGAACTGAAAATCCTGATTGGAAGGAATACTGCCAGGTTTTTTGCATCAGCAAAAAATAGAAAGCTGGCTGCTGAAAGGATGAATGAAAGATACAAGAATCACCCTTATTTAAAAAAAGAGATTAGTGAGGCAAAACAGCTTTACTATGAAAAGCATCCTGCTGCATTAAGGAAGCTTCTTGAATATGGCAAAAAGGCATGCAAGAGGCATCTTAGAACAAAACAGAAATGGCTTGTCATGAGTTTTGGAGAAAAAAGGATTGCGGATTTCTGCTATGATATAAAAGAGCCGTTATTGTATGAATCTGTGGAATTAAATTTTCCTGAAATGGACCCTGTGCCTGATTTTTTCATGCCAAGGCTTAATGTTCTTGTGGAGTTTTATGGAGGGCATTACAAGGCATGGAAGTCAAAGGTAAAAAAGAACAGGCTCTATAAAAAATACAAAATTCCTGTTATTTTTATAACTCCTGCAGAACTTGACAATTTGGATTATTATCTTATCAAAGAGGCTGAAAGAATGAGCAAGACTGCAATTTGTAGGGATTTTAATGTTAAGAATTGGGCTTTGAATAAGAAAGGGCTGACAGAAGGGGAATTGAAAAGCCAAAAATAAATAAGAAAAAGGTTTAAAGCTAAAAAATACCCCTATCTTAAATAACCCCTGTTTGAATCAAGATATTTTCTGAAAAACCACTGCAGGAATATGCCTTTATCCTTCTTTATTTGCGCCCTCTCCAGCGCATTATAATAGCTGTTCCTTTTTTCATAGGTTATATCCAGCATAGGAAGTTTATTCTTATTCAGAATGAAATTCATCATCATCCTTGAGATTCTCCCATTACCATCTCCAAAAGGGTGGATTGTTACAAATTTTAAATGCACTAACGCTGCCAATTCAACTGGATTCAGCTTATTCCTGCTTTTGCCATACCACTCAAAAAATTCTCTCAGCAAAGGCTGCAATTCTGCAGGAAAGGGCGGCAGAAACCTGCTTCCTGAAATCTTAACCTGATGCTCCCTTATCCTGCCCGCCATGTCTGGCTTCGTATTCTCAAGCAGTTTCTTATTCCAGTATAACACTATCTGCAATGTTAAGTCTTTTTTGTAATCCAGCATTTCATAGAAAAGTTTTTTGTGGGCTTCTGCTTCCTTTATGTCCCTGACTGGCTTGTCTTTTGGTGTTATGCCCCGCTCAAGCAGGTTTGCAGTGTCCCTAAGGCTTAATTTAGAGCCCTCTATCCTCTGGGTGTTGTAAGTAAACCTGACTGCAAAATCCTCCCTTTCCTTTTCTTGTGCAGACAGTGGTGTAACCTTTGTTTCCTGTGCATAATTTTTTCTTATTTTATCAAACAAGCCAAACCACTTTTCCTTGTAAATCTCAAGAATAAATTTTCTTTTTAATTCCTCAATATTCTCTGGAATCTGCTTGCCGAGATAAAGCTCTTTCTTCTCAACTCTATCTTTCACTCTCCTGCTATGGTTCAGGTAGTAGTATTCTTCCCCTTTTATTATTTTCTTGCTTACGGATACCATATTGCTTATTATATCTACATATTTATAAATATTTCTATTTTATCAGAATTGTAGGGTTAAATATCCTTTGGGCAGTGCTCCTTTCGCCGCAAGAAAAAGTTTAAAAAGGGGAGGGTATAAGGTATATATGTATCCTAGCTAGGGAGGTCGTCCTGTAAAGTCTGGAGGGACAAACTAGATTTCGGCCCTCTCATGGGGGTCCACGGATACATCAATTTTTATTTTTTCAAAAATTTCTCTACTTCCTCAAGGCTTATTTTAACATACCCTTTCATCTGGTTTTTTGTATCTTTTCTCATTAAATAAGCATATTTGTCTGCATTAGACTCCTTAGGCAGTTTGGTATATCTAAAGATAGGTTTTAATTTCAGCAAGTCCCCTAAGAAATATTTTAAATTTGAAGTTATGTCTTTTTCATGTCCCTGAAAATCCTTGCAAATTTCAATACCTGCTTCTCTATTGCTATGTCTAAAATCTATACTCTTAAAGAGATAGTAAATAATGATGCAGTAAACTCTCACTCTCAATAGGGCTTTTCCTTGTTGCGAGTCTGCATATCTATTTCTTTATTAGCATGTTTAAATCTTAGTTTCCTAATCAAATCCCTATCAAACTTAAACCCCTTTATCAGATTGTTTTTATCTGCAACAACAATGGTGTAATCTGAACTGAATATATCTTCCCCACTTACATCAATTTCAAAAAGCATTACCGTTATATAATAAATTAATATAAAAATCTAACTATCAATTCACAAATATAAAAAACCCCGGAGTAAGGTTTAAAAACCTCTTTTTTCTTAGTGCCTTACCGGTATTACTACAAGGAGACTATAAAGGTTCAAGGAAAGGTATCGGAAAACCTTGGTTTTCTGATGTAGGAGGTTGAAATATGAAAGAAGAATTTTTACAAGCATTGCAGGATTTAAGGAAGATAAGTGCAGAAAAGCCAAGAAAATTTGAGCAGACAGTTGATTTAATTCTTAATTTAAGGGATTTTGATGTAAGGAAACAGTCATTGAATTTGTTTGTGCCAATGCCCCATAAAGCAAAAGATGTCAGAATTTGCGCCTTTCTGGAAAGGCAGAGCAAGAATTTTGATTTCTGCATAACAAAGGCGGAGATTGAAGGGTGGCAAAACAAGAAAGATGTTAAGAAGCTTGTAAAGGACTATGATTTTTTTGTTTCTCTTGCAAGTCTGATGCCTAAAATAGCAACGCAATTCGGCAGGGTTCTTGGCCCAGTAGGAAAGATGCCCTCCCCCCAGCTAGGCGTTTTGGCAAGCCAGGATGAAGCAAGAGAAAAAGAGCTTGTTGAAAAAATAAGGGGCATGGCAAGAATAAAAGCAAAAGAGCCAAGCATAAAAATAGCCATAGGCAAAGAGAAAATGCCTGATGAAGAACTCGTAGAAAATGCTGTTGCAATATATAATGCTGTCCTGCCTGCATTGCCAAAAGGCAGGGACAATTTTAGGTCAGTCATGCTCAAATTTACAATGAGCAAGCCAGTAAAAATAAAGTTCAAATAAGCTCTTTTAGGACAGAGGAAATCTGCTGATTTCCTACAGGGAAAATCTATAGATTTTCCATGCCCCAAAAACCGAAAGGTTTTTGCGGTGCCCCGAAAATCTTGGAAGATTTTCGCGGAAAGACCTTGGAGAAAAAATAAAATGGAAGCAAAAATCATGGCTGAAAAACCAGAAAAGAAAGAAGAGAAAAAAATGAAAAAGATAGAAACAAAAGTGTCAGCAAGAAAGCTGAAAATTTTGGATGAACTCGTAAAACTGTTGATAGGGCACAATACAGTTATAATCTCTTCATTAAAGGGGATGCCATCTGCGCAATTCCAGAAAATCAGGAAAAAACTGAAAGGCAGGGCTGCAATCAAGGTTATCAAGAAGAATGTCATGGCAAGGGCGATGGAAGAGGCAAGCAAAAAGAAAGGCGAGGAGCATCTGAAAGAAATAGAAAAGTATCTTGAAGAGGGCTCAGCAGTTTTATTCTCTGAGCTGGATGCATTTGAGCTTGCGGGAATCCTGGCGGATGAGAGGGTTTTAGTCAAGGCAAAGCCAGGGCAGATTGCATTGCAGGACATACAGATAGATGCAGGCCAGACTGACATTCCAGCAGGGCCGATGATAAGCGAGTTTGGGAGTATCGGAATAAAGATAGGCATTGAGCAGGGCAAGATTACAGTAAAAGAATCCAAGACACTTGTAAAGCAGGGAGAGAAAATTTCAGAGGGTGTTGCAGGAATACTCGCAAAGATTGAGATACTGCCATTCAGCATAGGCTTGGAGCCAATAGCAGCCTTTGACGCAAAAACAGGGAAAACCTATGCGGGCATCAAAGTAAACAAGCATGAAGCCCTTGAAACATTCAAGAAATCATTCTCAGATGCAAGGGCATTGGCGATTTCAGTAAGTTATCCTGCTGCTGAAGTCATAAGCATGATTATTGCAAAGGCGGCAATGCAGGAAAAGGCAGTTGCTGCTTTGATAAAGCCTGAGACAGGTAAAGAACAAGTTGCTTCATCAGCTGAAACAAGCACTCAAGAGACTAAATCTACTCAAGGAGAAAATTTACAAGGAGGTTAAAAAAAATGGAATATGTATATGCAGCTTTGTTGCTTCACAAACTAGGCAAGGGAATAGAAGAAGATGCAGTGAAGAGGATAGTTGAATCTGCAGGCATAACAGCAGATGAAGCCAAGGTGAAGACACTTGTCGCTTCATTGAAGGGAGTTGACATTGAGAAGGCAATCGCAGAATCAGCAGCCCAGTTGGCAGCGCCAGCGGCAAAAACAGAAGCAAAGGCAGAGCACAAGGAAGAGAAGAAAGAAGCAGCTGCAGAAGGATTGTCAGCTTTATTTGGCTAGTTTTTATTTTTTGCATAATTCTAAAGCCAATAAGCTGATGCCTTCTGAAAATAGTAAAATGGAAACTCCCTTAATGAGGAAAGCAGGAGAAAACAAAAACAGCATTTCTGAATTATTGAAAATATTGTGCTGCCCTAAATGAAATGGCGATTTAAAAAAATCAAAAAAAAATACTTTTCTGCACAAAATGCAAGAAAATTTCAAATAATACTCCTTTCATGCTTGCAAATTAGGGGAAAAGGCAAAAATTAAAAAGCGGTTTTTCTTCTTGTTATCAAGCCGACGTGGGACAATGGCACTCCGCCTGCCTTGAGTCTACAGTTTCTTTTTAGAAACAGAGGAAATCAAGTGAAAAGTCCATCTGATGATGGAGGCAACCTGATTTCCTATGCCCCGAAAAGCCCGTGATGCTCGCTTCGGCGAGGATTGCCTGCTTTTCGCGAAAAGAAACTCTAGGAAGGTAGAAAAACTATAATTGCAAGTTAGCAGGTTCCCGCAAGGGTCTCTAGGTTCGATTCCTGGCGTCGGCGTCGAGTTTTTTCTAACAAAAGCGAAACATTTAAAAAGTCAGTAAGACTAATCTTACTATGGCAGAAATAAGCATAACTAAAATAAGCTCAAAAGGGCAGATAGTGATTCCCAAAGAAATGAGAGAGAACTTGGAAGAAGGAGACAGGCTGGTTATCATAAAAAATGACAATCAGCTTATTCTGAAAAAGGTGGAAGATTTCGATAAAAACCTGAGAGATGATTTGGAATTTGCCAAGAGAACTGAAGAAGCATGGAAAAGGCATGACAGCTTGGACTTTAGAAGTCTGGACTCCAAAGCTTTCATTAAAGAACTCAGAAAATGGTGATTGTGGACTATGACCCAGATTTCCAAAAGATTTTCAGCAAGCTTGACAAGGGTATTAAGATAAAGGTGGAAAAAGCCTTAACAAAAATAATAGAAAATCCTGAAATTGGGAAGCCTATGCGATATGCAAGAAAAGGAACAAGGGAAGTCTATATTCCCCCTTTTAGATTATCTTACGCATATCTCCCTAAGGAAAATAAAATAATTATCCTAACTTGGTATCATAAGGACGAGCAATAGTTTTCCAAAGCCCTGGAAATTACTAAATTCAGGCTAGAAGAATAAATTTGGAAAAGAAAACACACAGAAAAATCCATGCCTATAAAATAAAAAACCAGCTCTACTTCTTTTTCCTGGCCAAAGCTATCACGATTATAGCCAGGATAACTAACCCAACAGCAATCCCCATCCACAGCAAGCTCTTTGCTGGCTTTGTGGGGGTTATAGGTGTTACAGGCTTCTCTTCTTCCTTGCAGGCATTCTCCACGCATTCTTTTCCTGCCCCGCAAGCACAATCTGCAATGCAGCTTGAGCAGTTTTCATCATACTCACAAACCTTGTCCCCGCAGACAGCTTTCTTTTCAGCAGGAGGCACATAGCCCTTTTTCTGTGCAGTTACCGCAAAATAGCTTAACCCTGGAGATTCCCCATAGTAATAGTAATATGTATCATCTTCTTTGTATTTAGTAGTAGGCAAGTCCTGCCATGAGTCCCCAACCTTCCTTCTCAATTTTGTTGTGGCAGCATCATAATCATTGGTTATATACCAGGATTTCTCAACCTTAAAGCTGATTTTTACAGAGGCAATCTGCTTGTCTTCAATCAAGCTCTTTGTTATCTGGAGGTATTTGTAAGTCCCGCCTTCATCTGAAGCGATAGCAATGCCTGCAGTGCCTGCGCTTGACTCTGCAACCTTTATTGCTGCATTATCAATCTGTTCTGCCGCCTTAATCTCTATGCTTGTAACCTTCAATGTGTCTTCCTTGCTGTATCCTATCTCTTTTATTGAGCCAGCTGAAATTCCCCCTGTGTAAGATGTTTGGCTCTCGCCTGCTGCTGCAGGAACTCCACCGCCCCCACCTCCGCCGCCACCACTTGTATCTGTCGGTGTTGGTGCAGTACAAGCACTTGCCTGGCACGCCCCAATTCCATTACCATGATATTCAGATGCCCCTGAACAGCAGTAACCCCCCGAGCATGCTTCAGAATAGGCGCAGACTGCGCTGTTTGCGAGCTGGGAGATTGTTAAATTCAATTGTGTGGATGCTGTAGCCCCACCAGAGAGAGTATAGGTATCATTAGCTGTGACATTATATATTGTAAAAATTAGAGGGTCTCCATTGTTTGCATCTATGGACAGCCAATAAGAATAATCTGGCAAGCCAAACCCGCAGTTAGGATTTCCAACAGTGCAGTTTGCTTTCATTACTCCATTTATATATGCTGCTACGAATGCTCCTGTTGTAGAAGTGTTAGAGCCTATTGCAACCTTGCCCCTAAATGATTGAAGGTTTGCTGCATTAACAAGAAAAAGGCTGAAAACTACCGAGATTAAAAAAAAATAAAAATTTATTGTTGGTTTGGTAGCCATTTTAACATTTTTTGATTTTCTCTTAATTTTCCTTTCTCCCCCTACACTTTTTAAGAATTTATACAATCTCAAGCGCATCTGTCCTATTCATATAAATTTCATATGCCCTACTGTCAGTAGTTGAAGTAAAGTTAGCAAAAGTTCCGCCCACTCCTGGTTCGTAAGCAAGCCAAGAACCAGATGTGAAATTGTAAGCATAGAAGATTGTATAACTTCCCCTCATCGATGCAAGCACGTTGGTCACATTATAATTGCTTCCAAGTGAAGATACATTTTGCAATGCTGTAAATGAAAAGCTTGGACTGACCCACGTATTTTGAGAGTAGGTGTTGCCATAAGCCTCAGGCCTTCTTATTGTGTGTTTAGTCCAAGCAGTTATCTTTGTATAGTTGGCAACCACATTGCTCCCTGCCCTGTCCCTTATTGCATTTGCCTGAATTGTAAGTTTCATGTTTTCGTCTGCGTGCGGGTCTAATTCATTATAATCTGCTGCACCTAATGATATGTTAATTGTTGTTGAAAGTGTGCTGCTATTAGATGACGTTACAACAGAGCCAGCCGTTATTCTGGTTAATATTGGAGTTCCAAGATAATCAGAATAATTAACAGCAATCTTGCTCAAGTCAATTGAGCTTGGGTCCATTGTTTCATTGAATACAAGAGTCAAATTCTTGCTTATTGAGCTGTAATTCCAGCTTGTCAGGGCAGGAGCAGTGTTATCTATTGTTATACTCACATTTGCAGTTGCATTCTGGTTGTTTACAGTGTCATTTGCCCTTACTTGTATTGTGTATGTTCCATCAATCAGGGTAGTCACATCATAGGTTACAGTGGCACTAATCATTGTTGTAAGTGTAAAGTTATCCCATACAGTTGTGTTGCCTATTCCTGATGTATTCACAAACCTGTATTGCAATGTAGTGTTAGTAACATTCGTATAAGCATCAGTAGCAGTCACATTAATCAGTAGGGAGCTTCTATTGAAATCATCTGCTTCTGGCTGGTTTATTGTCACAGCAGGCACACTTGAATCAACAGTAAACTGCCTTGATGATGAAGTTCCTACATTTGAAGCTGAATCACTGCAATTGGCATACCAATTGAAATTGCCCTGTGCAAGCCCTGAAATATTATACCTGTTGGCATTTGTGCCAGCAGTAATTCCTCCGACAGCCGTTGTTGTGTTTCTTGCTGAATTTAAGTATATGTCACATTCAAATACATTATCCAGATTGTCAGTAACACTCCAGTTTGCTATGAAAGTTGCAGAGGTTTGGTTTGTATTATTGGCAATTTGCAATGTGACAGTAGGAGCAGTAGTATCAAGGGTTACTGTCCTGTTTGCAACACTGTTATTATTTCCTGCAGCATCAGTAACTGTTGCGCTGAAGCTGTATGTTTCATCACTCAATGTGACATTAGTGAAATTAGTGAAGTTTGTGTGGGTTCTTGTTGTATTAATGCTTGCATTAGAATAATATACATAGAATGTTATGCTTGCAAAGTTTGTTTCATTATAAGTTATATTTACAAATATGGAACTAATGCTTCTGTTTGACAAGTCAACTGGAGTTACAGCGGCGTAAGCAGCTACAGGGCTTGTGGTGTCAAGAGTTACGCTTCTGTTGGAAACAGTCCCATTATTGCCTGATGAATCAGTGACTGTCGCACTAAACAAGTAGGTTCCATCAGCCAAGCCAGTAAAGTTAGTGAAATTAGTGAAGTTTGTGTGGGTTCTTGCTGTATTCAAAGCGCCGTTTGAGTTGTATAGGTAGAATGTTAGGCTCTGGTAGTTTGTTTCATTGTATGTTATATTGACAAATATTGAGTTTATGCTTCTGTTTGATGCATCTGAAGGAGTTACTGCTGCGAATGCCACAACAGGATTTGTATTATCTATTGTAAATGTATATGTAGCAGATTTGTTATTATTAGTAGCATCATCCCAACAACTGACATTAACAAACTGGTTATCGCCTGCTGATACTGTAACTAATGTTGAATTTAAAGTTCCTGAAGTTGCACTTGTTGTTGTGTTGGTGTTGCCTATTGTGATATTGCAACCTAATCCTCCTAAGGAAGTATCAATATTATCTGTAGCTGTCCAGCTTACATTCAGTGAAGTTGAGCTTTGGTTTGTATTGTTTGCAGGGGCTGAAACAGTTATTGTTGGCGCCTCGGTGTCAGAGAATATTTGTATTCTGTATGATGTGTTTGTTCCATTGTTGTTTGCCCAGTCAGTCACGTTTATTCCAAGAGTATAGTTGCCTGGAGTAAATGTGCCTGGAACTGTAAAGCTTGTGTTGCATCCGCCTTTAGCTGAACTATACAAAATAGATGCCATCAAAGTGGCATTAAAGTATATTGTACAATTGCCAATTGCTGCAGTTGCTCCAGAGACTCCTGAAGTTGCATCTGTAACATTAAAGGTTATTCCTACACTTGTGCCTACTGAAGCATTATTATAGCTTATGTTCTGTATTACTGGAGCAGTTTTATCTATAACTATTGTCATGAGAGGAGCAGTTCCTGAATTCTCTGCTGCATCACTTGTATTAGCATAAATTGTGTAAGTTCCATCTGAAAAATTGCTTGCATTTAATGTTCCATTGAAAAATGCTGAAGTGCCTGACTGGTCCAAACGAGACCATGTCCTGTAGTCACCTGTTGCCTGAGTTCCATTTAAATTGTAATAAGTGCTGCCTGTTTTTAATGAAGCCCAAACATCTGAAACATTCCAGTTAGTATCTGTTATATTCACGGTTACATTAACTGCCTCGGTAGTTGTCTGATTTGTGTTGTTTGCAGGGGCCCTTATCTGCAATACAGGAGCAGTTGTGTCAAGCGTGACAGTTCTGTTTGAAAGTGCAGTAGGATTGTTAGCAGTGTCATTTACTGTTGCGCTAAAGAGGTAAGTTCCGTCTGCCAAGCCTGTAAAGTTTGTGAAATTAGTAAAGTTTGTATGTGTTCTTATTGTGTTTATAGCCCCATTTGAATTATACAAGTAGAATATTATACCCTGGTAGTTTGTTTCATTATAGGTTATATTCACGAAGATTGAATTTATGCTTCTGTTTGATGCATCTGCAGGAGTTACTGCTGCGTATGAAACCACAGGAGCAGTAGTATCAAGCGTGACAGTTCTGTTTGAGACACTTCCATTATTACCAGCTGCATCGCTGACTGTTGCGCTGAAGCTGTATGTTCCCTCACTCAATGTGATGTTAGTGAAGTTTGTTGAGTTGGTGTATCTTCTTGTCTCGTTGATGCTTCCGTTTGAATAGTAAATATAGAAAGTTATGCTTGCAAAGTTGGTTTCATTGTATGTTATGTTTGTGAAGATTGATGTTGCGCTTATATTTGAGGCATCTGCAGGAGTTGCAGATGCATATGATACGACAGGAGCTGTTGCATCCACAGTTATTGTTCTGATTTGGCTTCTTCCTGTATTGCCTGCATAATCTGAACAGTTAACATAGAATGTATGCGTTGCTTGAGACAAGGCAGAAGAAACTATAGTGCCATTCTGCAATGCATCTGCATTTGTATCGTTGTTAACAGTCCAGTTTGTTCCCTTGCTTGTTCCGCCATCTGCAAAAAGCTCACAGGTGAAGTTTGCTGCAAGGTTGTCAGAAACATTAAATGCAACTGTAGGTGTTGTTGAGGATATATTTGTCAAGTTGGCAGGGCTTGGGCTTATTAAAGTGACACTTGGAGCAGTTGTATCAACTGTGAATGTGTTTGTTGAAGATGTTGTAGTGTAGACTGGACTCCAGCAAGTAACATTCCCATTATGTACTCCTTGGCTTAAGCCAGTAAAGTTATACCAGTTGTTATTTGTGCCGTTGGTTACTGCTATTGATGAGCTCACTGAATTATTTATTGCAATATTGTCAAGAGAAACATTACAATATAGAGTTGAATATGTAGAAGAGGTTGCAGTCCAGTTTACTTTTATAGTTGTGCTTGATGAGTTTGTTAAATTAGCAGGAGCATTCAAGGTAACAGTAGGAGCACCTGTCTCAACATAGAAAGTTCTTGTAGCACTTGTGTTTATATTCTTGACATCATCTATGCATGTAACATTCCAAGTATGAGTGCCATTTGATAAGCCCGCTGCTGAAACTGACAAATTCGCAACTGCTGTATTATTAGAAGCTTCAAAATTGCTTCTATTCACAACAGAATTTAAAGTTAAATTACAGGTAAGACTTGTATCTTGTGAATCATTTGCAGTCCATACAAAGCTCATGTTTGTTACGCTTGTATTAGCAAAGGTATCAGGCGTACTCAAGGTTATTAGTGGGGGTGTATTGTCTATATGCAATACAAGAGACTTGTTCTCGACAAGATTGCCACCCAAGTCCGAGGCATTAACATAAATTCTGTATTCGCCATCTGCAAAATTATTTGCGTTTAAAGTGTTATTGAAAAAGTTTGATGAGCCGCTTCTTACTAAATTTGTCCATGTTCTGTAGTCTCCTGTTGCTTGCACTCCTGCTAAAGTGTAGTAAGCAGTTGTATTTTTTAATGCAGCCCAGACATCCGAGTTATTTCTGTTTGTGTCTGTAATCTGAGCAGTTATGTTAACATCAGAAGCAGTTTGATTGGTGTTATTTGTTGAAGGCGCCCCTATTGTTATCACCAAAGCAATTAGGTCAATAGTAAAAGACCAGTTCGCTCTTGTCATTGAATTTGCAACCATGTCCTTTGCATCAACATAAACTCTTACAACATCGCCATCGCTTAATGGCTCAGCGGTATAGCTGACTTGTATTCCATTTGGTATGTTCTTTCTTGTTGCATTAGTATAAGTAGTAACATTAACCCATGCACCGGCATTAACCTTAATCTGAAATTCTATTGAGTTGTTATCCACTTTGCTTGCTGTATCAGTTATATTAATATAGATAGTAGGTGTTTGGGTATTCGTGAAGGTTGCATTAGCAGGAGTCAAGTCAGAAGAGCTTGGGCCATTATTATCTATTGTTATGTTAATGCTTGAATTAGAATTAATATTTCCAGCCAAATCAACTGCTGTGAGATTGATTCTGTAACTTCCATCAGCAAAGTTGTTTGAGTTTATAGTTGCATTGTAGAAATCTCCTGATGATACCTTAAGCTTTGTGAAATTTCTGTAATCTCCGACTACAGCGGTAGCATCAAGATTGTAATGGTTAGTTGAATTAAACAAGGCAACCCAAACAGCAGTATTGTTTATATTTGTGTCTACTACTTGCACAGTAAGGTTATCTGCTGCGCCTGTTAGATTAGAATTATTAGCAGGCACTGTTATATTTATTATAGGAACTGTGTTGTCTGTTGTGTAAGTAAAAGCAGGAGCAGCTCTGCTGTTGTCTGCTGCATCCCAAGCTGTTACCCTCCAATAATATACTGTGTCTGCTCCAAGTGTTGTGCCAGTAACGCCTGTCTTGTTTGTGGCATTTGCATAAGTGCCGGTTGTGTTTACTAGGCTGCTGAAATCTGAGTTGTCATCTATCTGCATTGTATAATTGACAAAATTTATCTCATTTGTGGATTCCCATTGCAAAGTAGGAGTTCTGTTTGTGCTTATTGTAGCATTTGTCGGCACAATAAGATTAAATGCAGAGGGAACAGTTGTATCAAGCGTGACAGTTCTGTTTGAAAGTGCAGTAGGATTGTTTGCAGTATCATTTACTGTTGCGCTGAAGAGATATGTTCCATCAGCCAAGCCTGTGAAGTTTGTGAAATTAGTAAAGTTGGTGTGGGTTCTTATTGTATTAATAGCCCCATTTGAGTTGTAAAGATAGAATATTATACTTGCATAATTTGTTTCATTATAGGTTATATTCACGAAGATTGAATTTATGCTTCTGTTTGATGCATCTGAAGGAGTTACTGCTGCGTATGAAACCACAGGAGCTGTTGTGTCAAGCGTGACAGTTCTGTTTGAGACACTTCCATTATTACCAGCTGCATCGCTGACTGTTGCGCTGAAGCTGTATGTTCCCTCGCTCAATGTGATGTTAGTGAAGTTTGTTGAATTTGTGTATCTTCTTGTCTCGTTGATGCTTCCGTTTGAATAGTAAATATAGAATGTTATGCTTGCAAAATTGGTTTCATTGTATGTTATGTTTGTGAAGATTGATGTTGCAGTTACATTTGAGGCATCTGCTGTTGTTGTTGCAGCATATGCTACAACAGGGGCTGTGTTATCTATTGTTATCTTTCTTGTTGAGCTTGTGCCATTATTACTTGCAAAATCAGAGGCGTTGATGTAAAGAGTGTAAGTGGCATCTGCAAGATTATCGCTATTAAGAGGGAATGTAAAGGCAGTTGCATTTATCCTTGTCATGTTTGTCCAATTTCTGAAATCACCACCACCTATATAAGATATGTAAGTGCCATCAAGTTGGTAATAAGAGCTGTTTGAGTGCTTCATTGCTCCATACACTGCTGAAACATTCTCATTCACAGTAACATTTATGTTATCTGCAGAGCCTGTCAAGTTTGTGTCTGCTGAAGGTGCTGTTATTCCAATAGTAGGGGCGGTGTTATCTGTTATATAGATAAAAGAGGAATTTGTTCTTGTGTTGCCTGCTGCATCTGTTGCAGTTACACGCCACCAGAATGTGCCATCACTTGCAAGCGTACTCATTGTAACAGTGCCTGTAGTTCTATCTGTAACTTCCCTAGTTTCATTAATGCTCGTGAAAGCAGAATCTGTAGCTATTTGAATAGTATAGTTGATGAAGTTTGCTTCTGTTACCGTTTCCCATGTTAGTGTTGGGGTTCTTATAGTAGAATTTGTATTGTTTGCAGGTGTGTTGAGTGTGAATGCTGTTGGAGCAGTGTTATCTATCGTTATCTTGCGAGTAGAATTCTCAAGCATATTTCCTGCCAAGTCAGTTGCGTTGATGTAAAGAGTGTAAGTTCCATCTTTAAAAATATTTGAATTTAAGGTAGCGTTAAAAAAGGATGTTGAACCTGATTGATATAATCTCGTCCAGGTTTGATAACTTCCTGTGAGTTTTGTGCCAGAATTATCAAGTGCATAATAACCTGTTGAGTTCTTTATAGCAGCATAAATATCTGATGTATTAACACTTGTGGGCCATGTGTCATTAACCTGCACTGTTATGTTGTCTGATGCTCCTGTTAAGTTTGTATCTGCTGAAGGCGAAATAACACTGACATTTGGCGATGCAGTATCAGCTGTTATATTCCATTTTGCTTCAGTCATTGCATTTGCATTTGAGGAATTATCTCTTGCATTAACTCTTATAGTGAAATTATCTCCGCTTGCTAAACCTGTTATGTATGTATAGCTTACTTGAAAGCCATTCGTGATTGCAGTGATAGTTTCAATAACATTTGCAAATGGCGCGGCATTCTTGGAAACCTCCAAGACAATAGTGCTTGTGTTAACACCCATGCCCCCATCTGTTATGTTAATGTAAACAGTAGGCGTAGTATCAGAAGTGAAATTGTTTGGGCCAGGCAGTTGGTTAGAGAAAGTAGGTACAATCGTATCGTTTACAGTCATTGTCTGATTAAAGGATTCTATGGTCCCATTGTCGTACTTTATTGTAACATTTATGCCATAAATTCCTTCAACTGAACTATTTATTCCAATCCAGAAACTTCTGTTATTAATTGAGGTGCCGTTAATCAAACCGAATGTATTATTGATCCAGTTTAATGTATTACCATAATAAGAAAAATTAGCAACACCTGTTATCCCGCTTACTAATGGTGAAGAGCCATTTGAACTTGCATTGAATCCAAATCCAGTCGGCAGTGTTATATTGAACTGGGTAATGTTAACGGCTGCTTGGGTATTGTTAACTGTAAAATTTATTACATTATAAGTTAAATTAAACGGCTCTATTGTTGTTACATCTGCACTGGCTTGGAATACAGCAGCAAGAATAAGATAAACAGAAAAAATAGTCATGGCAAGCAAAGCCATGAAAAAAATTGTCTTGTGCTTTCTCAACGCAGCATACTTGCTTTTCAAGAAAGATTCAAGTGAATAGGCATGCATTCTAATTTTACCTCTTTAACTCCTCTTTTAATATAAAAATTATAATACTTTATGCATTTTGGGGTTTTTAAATCTTTTTCTTTTTTCAGCCATTCTGGAAAAATATGGGAAATTAATTCTCCGACGATAAACAAAAAGATTAGTACTGTAAAAAGGATATAATCCAAAAATCAAAAAAGAGAGATTTTAGCCTTTAGCCTTTTGGTTTCCGCGAAAAGCAGGCAATCCTCGCCGAAGCGAGCATCACGGGCTTTTCGGGGCACAGGAAATTTCTGATTTCCTTGTGTTAGGACTTCAAAATCTTTCAGATTTTGATAGTGCTCAGGAATTAAAGATTCCTGACATGTTTAGAAAGAAAGATAAAAAAAGAGATTTTTGCCATTGAATAAGAATATTAACCCTATTCAGGGAAACAGGCAAAATAAAGCTTGGCTTGGATAAATCTCCCAGCTTCTGGCATCTCTCACTTTCTTTTCAGCTGCACAAATAGAATTGCGATTATCGCCAGAATAACAATAATCGCGCCTGCGCCGGCAATTAAGAATATCTTGCTTATCTTTGGTTTCTCAGTTGTTATGACTGGTTTTTCAGCAGGCACCTCAGCAGGCTTCTCTGCAGGGGTTTCCTCTTCTGCTGGCGTTTCAACAGCAGGAGCAACATAAACCAAAGATTTTACAGTTATGTCTGCCTTCATCGTATTGAGATTCACGCTGTTAAGCATCAATGATAGTTCATTAGATATTCTTTTTCACTTCTTCTTCAACTGCCTTGCCAATACTGCCAGAATTATAACTATAACAATAACAGTGATTATTCCTGCCCACAAAACTGCCTTGCTTATTCTTGGCTTCTCCACGGCTGCTGTTGGAGTTTCTGCAGCCCCTTCAGGAGGTGTTGTAGCGGGCTCAGATTGATTTCCTGCTGGCGTTTCAACAGCAGGAGCAACGTAAACTAATGACTTAACAGTTATATTTGCCTTCATTGTGTTAAGATTGATGCTGTTAAGCATCAGTGAAATCTCATTTATTCCATCAGCATCTATATCAACAAGCTCTTCCTTGCCAACTTGCAACAACTTTGTTAATACTACTGACCTTATCTGCACAGAGGCAGAACTTGCAGTCAAGCCAAGCAACTTTAGAGTGTGAGTTTCATTTTCTATCTTGAATTTAATGCTTTCACTAATACCTATTTCCTTGCTTGCACTTGTTAATTCATTCTCGCTTACATCATAAATTACTGTTGTGGTTGTTCCTCCGCCTCCTGCACTTGGTGTTGTTGTGCTTGTCGTCGTGGTGGTGGTAGTAGTCGCGCTTCCTGAAATCTTGTTTGCTGTTGTGGAGAAGTGAGGAATTGTAAGCCAGAAATAGCCTGCATGTCCTGTGGCATTATCATTAGTCACATTCATGTAGCATGACTGTATTGTCGGAGTTGCAGCTGCGGTTGTATTGCCGCATATCATGCCAGGAGTGCTGAACCATGAACTATTGAAATCAGAATAGTCTGAAGGTATTTGTGAAGTGCCAGTGCCGTTTGCAGTTGCATTCCATATTACATTGTTGTCATTGTCATAGAGGAATGAAAGGTTTACATAGTAACTCCAGTTTTCATTTATAGTTGTGTTATAAGGAATTCCTATTATCACATAGTCATAGATATTAGGAGCAAGTGAGCCGAATTTCCATACCTGAGCCAACGCGCTTGAGCTTGAGCTTGCGCTTGAGGCATTATCATTCATTACAGCGTCAGGAGGTCCAGATGCAATCAAGTCAACATTAATAAAATAAAGTGTAATGTTGTTTGTAGTTTTCATTCGCAGATTGCTCTTGCCTGCCATCATTGCCTGCATAGGGTCAAAATCTGCTGTTTTTGAGTCTCCTATTTGGCATGTTGCTGCAGGAAGATAAACATTGCATGCAGTGCTGTATCTCATGAATTTCATCTCCATCCTGCTTCCTGTCATCTTGCTGTCTGAGAAACTGCCATTTTCCAGGATCATCATTGGCCTGAATGAATATAATGTTATGTTCGTCCTGTTTGCACCGAGATTAATCTTCTGCTCTTTAGGAGCAAACTGGCTGCCGAATACTCTTACCTTTACTTCCTGTGTGTTGTTAAGTATTGACATATTAAACTTGCCATTTGTCAATGATTCAATTATGTAATGCATTGTCCCGAAGACGTTGTTGTTTTTTACAATCACCTCAACATGCGCATCCTGTGGAGCAGTGCCGTTGCTGTCCATTATCGCAACTTCTATCTTGCTGGTATTTACTACTCCACCCATAGAATATTTGCCGAGCAGCCTTACAAGAGTAAGATTAAAAATCTGGGCACTGTTGCTCATTGTTATGTTCTGGAATATTGCAGAGTATTCTCCTTCTGCCCCTAAAGCACTTGAATTTTCAGCATATGCCTCAATCAGCCAGCTTATTCCGCCTGCAGCACCCATTAATGTAAGATTAAATGCTCCAAGTGTGCAGCCTCTCGCACCATTCAAGCCAGAGCCACTTCTCCCAAGAATGAACGAGCTTGTGTCATCTCCATCAAAATCTGAAACCTCTCCTTTCATAGGAGGCACAAAACCTTCCCATGGAATCATTTTTGCAATTATATCCTTAACATCAACAGGGGTTGTATTCCCCAATATATTTACACATCCTGTCAAGTTATAACTCCCAAAAGCCAAACTCTTGTTTATTGTAACAAGATGAGGGGTTGAATTAACCTCTGATGAATTCTGATATGATAGAATATTATTGCTTGTGATGCTTATGCTCATTGGAGGGGATGGACAATCAGATGCATTCATATAGCCAGGGCCTGCACAAATAGCTGGAGTCCCAGTCATATTAAAATTAAATGGGTCTCTCAAGAATATAACTGTATAGTTCCTGTTTGATGGCACAATCACATCAGCAGTCGCTGTGTCTCCTTGGATGTTGCTTTCAATAGGAAATCCTAATGACTGGTCCATAATTATATAGCCAAACCTCATTGCTCTTGTATCGTTAGTAATATAAGGGGGAGCACCTGTTCCATTTAAAGTAATATTATTATTTGCAAAAAGCCTTAATGTTGTTGCATTCTGCAAGTAGATTGTTCCGCCCTGCATATTGAACACAAGAGGCTCGCGAGGCAGAGGAGGCAAACTTGGGCCTATTTCTGTTACGAGTCCTGCAGAATTATTAAGAAAAACCTTTAATTTATAGATTGTCATCTGCTGTCCCCCAGAGCCATTGTTCTGTATGTCTGTCAGGTTGAACTGCCCGTTTGCTGATGTTAGGACAGACCTCAAAAATCTTTCTGTTGGCGGCCCTTGCTGTCCCATTATAAACTCATACATGCTTACATTTGCTCCTGAAACATTATCGTAAGTGGAATTTTTTACCCAGCCCGAAATAGAGAAGGCATTTACAGTTACTGTGTTGTTAATGCTGGAATAGTTTATATTGTTAGATGTATCTCTGACTTGACAATACCATGTATATGTTCCTGGCATTTGAATTGTTTGTGTGAAGTTTGTCTGGTTGTAGGTGCCTGAAACATTAGATGAATTCACGAGGCGCGACTGCGGCGTAAATGGACCTCCAGATATAACTTCCAGCATCCACAAATCAATTCTTAGCAATGCTACATTGTCAGAAGCATTGCAGCTGAAATTGACAGTTGATGTTGTGTTAAAGGTTGAAAAGTTATTTATGTTAAGTGTTTGATATCCCAAATATCTTGTCGTGTTTATACTTTCGACTAAAGGGGATGTATTATCCTGCACAGTTATGCTTATGTTAGTTGAATTTACATTAGAGCTATTATCATATATAGATACATTAATGCCGTATGTGCCAGAGGGAAGACTCGCATTAACATAAACCCAGAAATTTCTTGGGGCGGCGCTTGTAATCAGGCTTATTCCATTTGTGGCAGTTCCATTTGCAATGCTCCAGTTTAAAGTTAGTGAATCTTGAAGTGAATGGTTTGCTGCGCTTCTCTGCAAGACAGCACTTTCCGCATCTGTGCCATTCAGATTAGTGATTATTTCAAAGCCATTTGGAAAAGTTACAAGCACGTTAGTTATATTGTCACTTGCGTTATTATTTGAAACAGTAAATGTAAAATTGGTTTCATTATTTGTAGAATTTTTAGCTTGTATACTCGGGGGTACAGGAGAAGAGAGCACAGCTTGAGCAGGAGCCCTGCCTGCATTAATCAGATAGATAGCAAAAACAGAAATAATTACAAATGCTAAAACTACAAATAACGAGAATAATAAAACCTGTTTGCCTCTTTTATTCATTTTTAATTCTAACTGGCTTCTGATATCTGATGATACCCAACCTCTTTTTTGGATATAACAAAATATACTGATATATATCTAAAATATGGTATTTAAAAACTTTTCTAAGTTTTGTATCTATGCCAAAGGCGCAATCAGCCCCCATCAAGCATGCTGCTTACCTCTTTGACTAAGTCCTCTGCGGATTTCTCTTTCTTTACGCAGTTCATCCTGCCGCAATACGGGCATTTCTTTGGAATCTTTTCAGATTCAGAATCAAAGCGGTATCTGCATTGTGTGCAGATAAATGTTGTCATTTTAGCTCCTGTTCTTAATTGTAGATTGCCTCTTTTTGCTTTTGATTATGCAAAATCAAGATAATTGGAATTTTTAAATTTTTGGTTTTGGCTTAAAATAATGCGGGGGTTACAAAAACCTCTATCAATGCCGCGATAATAAGAACAACAATGGCAATGACTATCAAGTCAACTGAATCCCTTAGGACGCACCAGAATTTTTCATTCTTAAAATCATGCCTTATGATTGCTATGCTTAAAATTCCCCCTGCTAAAGCGCCAATGTAATATGCAACAAGTTCTGGAATTCCATGTATCAGGTAACGCATCAAGCCAATATGCAGCTGCTTAATCTGTGCATTCGTGAATAAGCCTATCGCCGCTGCAATGACGCTTGCATTCCACGCAAGGATGAATATTGCCCCTGCGCCGAAGGCAAGAGAAAACACAAGTATGAAAATCAAAACATAAACATTGTTTGTCAATATGCCTAAGAAATGCCCTAAATTTCCTGTTGCCTGCCCTGTCACCTGCCCTACTGCCACAAAACTTGTCAAGCCATACTGTTTCAAGCATCTTGAGAAATCTTCAGGCGCGTTTATCGCGCAGTACTGCTCAATTTGAGCTTTGAAATTCTGTATTGTTACAGACTGCGGCATCAGTATGTAAAGCAAAGAAAATCCAACAATAAAACCCAAGAAGAGGTAAGTCAGGGCAAGAATCGCCTTCCCATGCTCTTTAATCAGAACCCTTTCTTTTTTTATCTTTATATCCTTGGTTTCCTCAAGCTTGACAAGAAAATACATAAATGGAATGCAGAATATTGTTGCAAATGTAATCACCAGTATGCTTGTATACTGCGACAGGACAGTATCCCCTAAAAAAATCCAGTCAACAAAGAGTATTGAGACAGCAGAATAAAAAATTCCGACAAAAAACATCTCCCACGGCCTTCTCTCTGCCTTCTTGGGATTGATAAGCATCTCCAGCATTTTTTTAAAAGCCTCTTTTCAGGTCTGGGATAAATGGAAAATCAATTTAAAAATGTTTATACGCCAAAAACTAAAGGAGTGACATAAACCTCAATGAATGCAGCAAGGAGCAAAATCAGTATTGCAATAACAACAAGCAGGAGTATGTTCGCAATAAGCTTCCTGCTGAAATGCTTGAAGTCCTGCCTTATTAATGCTGTGCTTAAAATTCCTCCAGCAAGGGCAATAACAAGGTAAGAGGCAATTTCAGGGATGCCATGGAGCATATACATCATGAATGGGGTAAGAAAGTCAAAATTTCCCCTCGCTAACAATCCTATCGCCGCTGCAATGACGCTTGCATTCCACGCAAGGATGAATATTGCCCCTGCGCCGAAGGCAAGAGAGAAAATCAGCGTGAAAAGCAGGACATACAGATTGTTCACAAAAATGCTGCTTAAATCTCCAAGCCCGGCAACTGCATTCCCGGTTAATGTTCCTTTTAAGAATTCTGCAGAGATGCCATATTCCTTGAGGCATTCCTGCATGCTTCTTGCGTTGATGCTGCAGAATTTTTCTATCTGTGAGCTAAAATGCACCACAACAGAGTTTTCTGGAAGAAAAATGTACCACAATGAAAAAGCCACAAGAAAGCCAAGAAAAAGGAAAAGCAATGCAAGCAATGCCCTTGAATGCCCCGCAAAAATTTTTGATGCCCGTTTTTCCTGAACCTCGCTGATTTCAGCCCGCCTGATGAGTGAATGGATGAATGGAATGGAGAATATTGTTGTGAATGAGATAAGAAGCATAGACGCATGCTTCATCATTACTGCATCCCCTTTTGCTATCATATTCACAAGAAACAGCGAAAGGGAAGAGTAGAGCATGCCTATAAAGAACAAGCTGAATGGATTTCTTTCTGCATGCCTCGGCGAAACAAGAACCTCAAACATACTATATATAGGGATAGTACAAATATATAAAGATTGCCAAGCGAAACAAAGAAAAGCAGATAAGAAAGATTTTAATATTCCCTGAGATTAGCATGAACATGGATAAAAAAAAGAGGTTTGAAAAGATATGCAATGACATTAAACAGGTTAGAATTCAGGGAGCAAGAAACATTGCCAAAGCCGCTTTGTATGCATACTCTTTGTTTCCTGATAAAAAACATAAACGGATTTTGATGAATGCAAGGCAAACTGAACCGATGCTTTTTAATGTTCTCGATAAATTTGAAAAAATTGGCTATAAAAATATATTAAAACACTTTAATGAAAGCCAGGACAGAATAAATCAAAATGTTTTAAAGCTAATCAAAAATAACGACATTATTTTTACCCATTGCCATTCTACAAATGTTGTTAATGCTCTGATATACGCCAAGAAAAATGGGAGAAAATTTCAAGTCTATAATACAGAAACACGCCCTTTATATCAGGGAAGAAAAACAGCGAAAGAGCTAGAAAAGGCAGGGGTAAAGGTAAAGATGTTTATTGACTCTGCCATAGCGATTGCAATAGAAAAAGAAAATAAAAAAGACAAGATTTATGCCAACAAGATATTCTTAGGAGCAGATGCTCTGCTTGACAAGGGGATTATAAATAAGATTGGTTCAGGCATTATTGCTGAATTAGCTTATGGCCATAAAATTCCCCTCTATATAATAGCTGATTCATGGAAATATACAAATAAAAATATTCCAATAGAAAACAGAAAGTTAAATGAAGTTTGGAGCAGGGCTCCAAAACACATAATAATAAAAAATCCCGCATTCGAATTTGTGGAAGCAAGACACATCAGGGCAATAGTCTCTGAGCTGGGCATCCTTAGTCAGGGGCAGTTTGTGAAAAAAGCAAAGATTGTTTTGTAGGATAAAATCAGAAAAATTTATATACAAATAAATTCTCTTCTTGATATGGCTTACAAAGATTATGTAAATCTAAAATTCAAGCCAGATAAAAAGGGTTTGATATGCACTTATTATATTGAGCCATTGCATCTTTCCTTGCAGGAAACAGCAGGGGGGGTTGCTGCTGAGAGCAGCACAGGAACGTGGATTGATGTCAAGACAAAACAAAATTATGTGAAAAAGCTTGACGCAACTGTCTTCTCGATAAAAAAACAACAGCAAGGTGCTGAAATAAAGATTTACTATCCTTCCGGGCTTTTTGAAAAAGGAAATATGCCCAATATTCTAAGCAGCATAGCTGGAAACATCTTCGGCATGGAGGAAATAAAAAACATAAAACTCCTTGATATTAGCTTTCCAAATGAAATTGCAAGAAGTTTTGCAGGCCCGAAATACGGCATTCAGGGAATAAGGAAGATTATGAAAGTTCACAACAGGCCATTGCTCGGGACAATAATAAAGCCCAAGCTTGGCTTGAAAACAGGGCATCATGCGAAAGTTGCATATGAATCCTGGCTGGGTGGATGTGATGTGGTAAAGGATGATGAAAATCTCTCAAGCCAGAAATTCAACAGATTTGAGGATAGATTAAAAGAAACACTAAAAATGAAGGAACGGGCTGAAAAAGAAACAGGGAGCAAAAAGGCATATCTTGTGAATGTTACAGCAGAGACAAAAGAAATGCTAAGAAGAGCGAAGCTTGCTGAAAATTATGGAAATGAATATATAATGATTGATGTTTTAACTGCCGGCTTCTCTGCCTTGCAGACATTAAGGCAAGAGAATTTTGATTTGATAATTCATGCCCATCGCGCAGGGCATGCGGCAATGACAAAAAATCACAAGCATGGAATAGGCATGAATGTCCTTGTGAAAATGCTGAGGCTTGTCGGGGTTGACCAGCTGCATGTTGGAGCTGCAGTTGGGAAGATGTTTGAAACTTCGGCAGAAGTAAAAGAAAACATTCTTGCAGCAAAAGAAAAAACTTTCAATTTAAAACCAGTCATGCCTGTTGCATCTGGCGGCTTGGCAATAAAAGATATTCCAGCTGTTGTCAAAATTTTTGGAAAGGATGTTGTTATCCAGATGGGCGGGGGAATTCATTCACATCCGCAAGGCACTTTTGCAGGGGCAAGGGAAGCGAGAGAAGCGATTGAGAATGCAGTGTAATTGCAATAGAAATCTATTTAATCTATAATCCTCTAAGGTTAAAGGGAGAGGAATGGCAAGAAATCTCTTTAGCAAATTAGAAGCGCTTCTTATAAAAGTAAGAGTTTTTTGCAGTAACTATTCTAACCCTACAGTTTGCATGGACGACTATGAAAGAGCAAGCATGTTTTATAGAAAATGTGCAAATGAAAAAAATGGGATTATTTGTTAGAATTCAGGGAAACCAGAATATTTTAAAAGAAATACAAAGAAAGGAGAAATGGCTGATTTGATATGCCTGAAAACAGTGCAAAACTGGAAAAATCATTTGGGTATATTGAATATTCAGATGGTGGAAGAAGAAAAGATAATTTATTATAAAAAAATTTGAAGAGATAATCTAATCTTTGATTAGTTCTTGCACAATTCCTTGAAATTCTACGGCAATTTTGTCTTTCAATTCCGAAAGCTTTGCAATATCATTCTCCACCAGTTTCTTTGTTTCAGGGATGCTTTTCTTTACAACTGTCTTGGCTCCAACATTCACAAGCAGGTCCTTGCTTAGTAATGCCATCTTAACAAAAATATTTTTTCCAAGAGAAGCAAGAATCTCGTCCTTCTCTTTTGCCTTTTCAATCTCGCCAAGGGCAATTTTTAAATTCTGCAGCTCAGCAATCTGCTGCTCAATCTGCTTGGCATCCTGCTCGAGCATGTTTAATCTTATCATTTTTTCATGCTGCTCCTGCTCAGCAGAATGCAGGTGTTCATGTTCGGCATTTTCTGCCATATGCTTGTTTTCCTGCTGTCCCCCTGTTTTTTTTGCCATTTTTTGTTCTTGAATTGAATATTAATACACCTTTAAAACCTTCCTCAAAACTGAATTAAAAATCAAGCTAAAAATGACATAGGAAAGAAACCATCCTGCGCCTGTGCCAACCAGTGGCAGGTTAACCTGCCATGAGATTATCTCTCCTATAGCTGCATCTGTGTAAACCTGTTTTAAAAAACCGAAGGCAAAAATTAAAGGCAAAAATGAAATCAGCAATGGTTTGAAAGATTCCCTCATCTGCTCCATGCTCATCTGCATCATCTCATTCTGCAATTCAAGAAGTTTTTGCGGCTCATCTCTAAACTGCTTCTGCTTTTCCCTGAACTCTTTCTGCTTTTCCATTCTCTCCTTGCTTTTCTCCTGGTTTGTGAATTTCTTGTAGAGCAAGGTTAGAAGGAGTGTAATAACAAAAGAAAAAAGGGCTATGCCAAGCAATGGAAATTCCCTCACAATATTAACAATCAGTTCCATTTTTAAGTTTAACCAAACATCTTCCTCATGGCAGGATGCATATCCACTGCATGCTGCTTTGATATATCCTTGTAAAGATTATATATTATCATCACAAGCAGCAGGATAGCAGTGCCGCTTACAAGAGTGCCAAGCAAGTCAGAAAGCGCTGCAAGCAGCCCGATTGCAGCGCCGCCCATAACTGTCAATGGCATTATGTACCTAGATAAAATTGATTCTAAAACCCTCTCATCTTTCCTGAAGCCTGGAATCTGCAATCCAGAAGCAAGAATCTGCTCTGCCTGATTTCTCGCGTCAGTGCCGGATGTTCTGACCCAAAAAATGGCAAAAATTACTGAAAAAAAGATGAAAAATAGCGCATGTGTCCCTGCCTGCAGCAGATATCTCGGCAAAAAGCTTTTGGTTATTATCGCATCAAGGATATTTGGGGCATTAAGCCACAATGATAATCCGCTTAATGCCTGCCCTTGCGAGGAGAAAGTCCCCAGCCAGGTAAACTTGGATGCAATTGCCGCCCCTAAACCGCATGTTGCCCCTTTCAAACACGCTTCAGCTGCATTTTGCGCAAGGCTTGCAAAAAGCTGTATATTGGAGATTAACGCAGCAGCGAGAATGACAGGGATAACTGATGTGTAAAAAAAAGCAAGAGGCCATCTAATCCCAAATCCCCTCAATCTGCCAAAGCTCAAGGGGACTTCAACCTTTAATGACTGCATCCACACAACAATCAGGAACAGCAGCACTGTAACAATAACTGCAGCTGCCGCCCTGATAGCAGAGGTGACATCCCCTGCTGAAATTGAAGTGAAAAATACAAGCACTCTGCCAACAGGCATAAACTCCCCCTGAGTCCCAAGAAAGCCGAATGCCTGCGCAAATAGCCTTCTGCCTACGCCCGCGGCGATAAACAAGCTGACTCCTGAGCCAAGCCCCCATTTTGTTGTTACTTCATCCATAAAAACAATAAGCAGCCCCCCAACTACAAGCTGCACTATGACAAGCAGAGTCATGCCCGGCATTGCCTCTAAGCCTCGCATCAAAACATAAACCATTGCCTCGAATATTACAAAGAAAAATACAAGCAGTTTCTGCAGGCCCTGAAAATACCGCTTCCCTTCATGGGTTGTCATGTCTATATTCAAAATTTTTGAGCCGACAAGCAGCTGCAAGATTATGGAAGCTATAACTATCGGCCCTATACCCAATGATATCACTGAGCCAAAACTTGTGCCAAAAATAATCGCAAGAAATTCAAATCTTTCAAGTGAATTTTTTGCCAAGCCAAATAAAGGAATATTTTCTAGGACAAAATAAGCAACAAGGATTATCAAAGTCCATTTAAGCTTTGTATTAAAATTAAGTTTTTTTTCAGTTGGCGCGGCAACTTCAGGCAGATTTCTTATAAAATACCCCAGATTCATTTTTGAATTTAAAATTTACACTTGCTTATTTTGCTTCCTCTTTTGCCCCTGCATGCAAGGTGTCAACATTCTCCTCAACAATAATCTTCCCGCCTGCTTTTTCTATTTTCTCTCTTGCCTGAGATGAAGCAGACATTGCCTTTATTATAAGCTTCTCTTTGATTTCCCCTTTCCCGAGAATCTTGAAATCTGGAAGCAAAAGCTCTATTCCTGAAGAAGTCTCCTTTGCAAGCCCCTTCTCGATAAAATTATCCAGCCTTTCTTCTATCTCAGAAAGATTGATTATTTTTGGCTTTAGATTATTGATTTGTTTTAAGCTTTTGAACCCATGCTTGCCAAAATAGCCTGGCATGTATTTATCAATGAAATTCCTTTTGTGCCCTGCACGCTTGCCTGTTCCAGCCATTCCCTTACCACCCTTGCTTCCCTTGCCCCTGTGCTTCTTGCCAAAGCCATAGCCGCATCTTCTTGCTCCCCTTAACCTACTTCTCTTGTCTCTTTTATGGATTTTCATTTTTCAAAATTTTCCTTGACTAATTTTTTATAGCAATCCTGGCAAATATGCCACTTTTTTGCGAGGTTTTTCTTGTCTGGAGGCGAGAATAATAATGCCCCGTAATCCTCAAGCTCATTTTTACATGCATCGCATTTTGGTTTTATCGCCATTTTTTCAGCTTTTCGTAAAACTTTTTCTAAAAGTTTTACAGCATCCTCCTTAATAACTCATTTATCCTGGCTCCATGATTGCCAAGTATTCCTTTTGGATAAAACTGCTTTGTGCTTTTCTTTAACCCTTGAACAGGTGGATGAAGCCTGAAAAAAGGCTTCATGCCAAAATCTTTCAATTTTTTCCTGCCGGAAAAAATTTCCTCAATAACTGAATCAGAAATTTTCTTTGTGTCAACAAGCCGGTTCCCAGGCAATCTGCCTCTCTTCAATACCAACATCTTTAATGTTTCCTTGTCAATTTCCCCGAAGGCAATAAATGCCCTCACTTTCTGGAGCATTCCCTTAATTTCTGCATTTGGATTTAGGATAATACATGCATATTTTCTGCCAAGCCTCAATCTTGTTAGTGTCGCCTCAACATCCTCGTCAATTCCAACCATCCCTGAAATTCTTATTACAGATATCATCTTAAAGAACTAAGGTTCTTGCCGATACCCCTGCCTCCTTTTCCTTTCCTTGTCTGCCCTTCTGTTTTCTTTAATGCCTCAAAACATGCTTTCGCAAGATTTATCTTTGTCCTTGTCTGCCCAAATGTTTTGCTGTAAATATCCTTGATGCCTGCAAAACCAAGAATCTTCTTGCATTCATCTTCTATAACCAGTCCAGTTCCCTTTGGTGCAGGCATAAGAATCATCTCTGAACTTCCGCATTTTCCTTTCACTTTAAAAGGAATTGAATGTAAATTTTTACAGGAGCAGTCAAAGCTTCCGCAGCCCCTCGTTATCCTTATTAAATTAATTTTAGCATCTCTCAATGCCTTTTCTTTTGCAGGCAGTGTTTCCTTTGACTTCCCATAACCTACGCCCACATATCCTCCCTCATCACCAACAACAGCCATACATGCAAATGTTGGCACATTCCCCTCTGCTGTTTTCCTCTGTGTTTGCCTCCATGCACGTTTCTTGCCTCCGCCAAACTTTCCTTTTGACTGCCCTATCGCAATTAAATCTGTCTTTAATCTAACCAGCTTGTCAATTATCTCTGCCTCCAAAATCTTCTCTCCTGCATTCAGAATGGCATCAATATTCTTAATCTCTCCATTTTTCACCATTTTGCCGAGCCTTGTTCTAGGCACCCATGATGCAATTTTCTCTTCCTCTCTCGCTTTCCTGGCATCTTCAATTGAATATTCCCCTAATTCCTGGGTTGGCTCATTTTTCTCAATATCCTCTGATTCTTTTACCTCTTCAATCTTGCTTTCTTCTGTTTCCTTCCCAATTTGTTTTGCTTGTTCTTCTGCCATTTCACTTCTCCCGCTCCTTTTTAATTAACAGTCTCTCTTTTAGCTCCCCCACAGGAATCTCTTTTTGCATATGCCTACCATGAATCCTGGCATCATTGGGCATAATCTTTTCAGAATAGGGTACACTTAAACCGGCATCAGCCATGCCTTTAACACAAGCAAAAAGCCTTGAGCCATTTGTTACCCTTGCAATCCCCAAATCAACAACTGCTTTTTTAACATCAATTTTCTTCTCGGCAATTTTTCTCGCCAGCAAAATCCCTGTTAAATAAGCAGCAGGAACTGATTTCAGCGAGCCTGAATTTTTTTCAGGCCATCCATGCTGCAATAGCTCTTTTGAATTTGCTGTGCATAAAACAAAATCTATTGCCTCCTTGCTTTCGATAAGTTGCGCGATTATATACCTGTTAGTTTTTCTTATCGCAACTCTTGGTAAAAAGGATTTCAATAAAGACAGCCTGGCTCTGTAATCTGTTTTTCTGTGCCTTCTCCTTTTAAATTTCACCCGGTATACCATTTTTTAATTAAGATCCAATCTTAGATATATGCTCCTTTAAATGTCTTAAGTCTGTAAAGATTCCTGATTTGGCATAATTTCTTAATTTTTTATATTCCACAGAGCTTAATTTATTTATCTGCCTTAGCATTTTCAGGTATTGCCTCATTTTTCTTATTTTCATGACATATTCCATTTTGTCCCTTACAACTTTTTTCTTCTTTCCCCCGCCTCTGCGCCACTTTCTTTTCTTCTTTGCTTTTTTGCCTGTTGTTGGCTTTATTTTTATCACCTTCTCCTTGATTAAATCCTTAATATCCTGCCTTGTTATAGCTTCTTTCACATCATCAAGTCTTGCAGGGTTGAACCATACCCTTTCAAGACCTACATTCAAAACCTTCGCAGCAAGTTTTTTCTTTCTATCCAGCTTCATTTTTTCTTCTCCAGTTTAGTTTCATTCTTGGGCTCTATTTTTTCTAGCTTGCCCTTATCTTTGATTTGGAATTCATTCAAAAATTTATCAATATCAAGATTTACAAATTTAACACCCAACTGTTTTGCTTTTGTTGCAATCTGTATTCTCTTTTTCAAACCAATACTTGCCATAACCGCTATACCCTCCTGTTTCAGATTATTAAGTTGACTTTCATTTATTATCCAAATCGGTGTTAAGCCTTGAAATGTCCCCCTAATGCTTTTTGGGCTTCTGTAGCCCACCCCCGGCATTTTTCCTACGCTGCGTTTTTTTGCCCTTAATTTATTATGCCTCCCTTTTGGCTTTCTCCACCTTTGTTTTTTCTTTCTGCCCCTGCCAAGTTTGGATAATTCCCTCCAGTCCTTTCTTACAAATCTGGGCTTTCTGCTCTTAAGCAAGCTTCTTTGCTCCAATAACCTTTTAGTATTGTCTTGTGGCATTTTTACTTGGTTAAATTTTATCTCCTGCTTTCTCAATCATGAAAATTCCGTCTTGGAATACTCTCCTGTCTCTCGCTCTTACTCTTGTAGCTTTTTCTATATTCAAGGCAGTCTGCCCTGCTTTTTCCTTGTCTATTGAATTGATCGTGATTATGTCCCCATTGATTTGGACATCTACACCCTCAATTAATTTCGCTTTCCTTTCTTTTACTTCACCTAAAAAATTCTTGATTATTACAACATGATTGGTAGCATCAATATGCACAGTTATCGGGAAATGAACCGAGCATACCTGCAATTTATACTCAAAACCATTTTCTACTCCAAAAATCATATTCTTAATATGGGCAATAATTGTGCCGAGGATTTTTTTCTCGTATCTTGTTGCCTTTTCTGCCCTGAACATTATTTTGCTGTCTTGTTTTTCAATTTTTATGCCCCTAAACTTAAATGTTCTGTTTATCCCCCCTTTTTTGCCTTTGACAATTAGTCCTGCGTAAC